>Ga0209344_10000287_pt1 | contig 98016 bp, 115 predicted proteins | sample Cruoilmetagenom6_FD_187293 | JGI IMG/M metagenome (GOLD analysis project Ga0209344, IMG submission 187293) | Oil polluted marine microbial communities from Coal Oil Point, Santa Barbara, California, USA - Santa Barbara Oil Seep Sample 6 (SPAdes)... | ecosystem: Environmental > Aquatic > Marine...
CGAAATGATACAGGAGGGCTACACCCCGCCAATCCACGATTTTACGATGGAAAGGGATGGCGAGGATTACACCGAAAAATTTTTAAATGAAGAAAATCTGGTGGTTGTGATTGCTTATAGTTTGGGAAATACCGAAAAAGACGGTTACCTTCCAATAAAAGAAATTACCGATAAAGCCTTAAAAAATGGTTATAGTGTGATTGGTCTTTCGGCATCCTCGCAGGAAATGACTGAAGCTTTGACGGAAAAATATAAGTTGAATTTCAAATTTTACTTCTGTGATGAAACTACGCTGAAAACCATCGTCCGCAGCAATCCGGGAATTTTGGAACTTGACAACGGAACCATAAAACAAAAGCTTCACTGGAACGATGCCCAAAAATTGCAACTTCCAGTAGTCGAAAACGCAAAGCCAAAGTTAGATCTTTCCTTGAAACAACGTTTGGACAGCATTGCAGTGCTGGACCAAAAATACCGCACGCTGATGCAGACAAAATCTTTGGAAGAAAGAAAGAAATTGGGTGAAAGTATGGGGCTTTCCGAAGCTGAATATAGTGGGGATCTTTCGCAAATGCAAAGTGTTTTGGATAGTGTAAATATGGTTTTTATTGAAAAATATTTTATTCAAAAAGGCTATCCGGGCAAATCTGTAGTTGGTGAAGAATCAAGTCTTGTTGCGTGGAATGTGCTGCAACACAACCCAGATAAAATTCCACTTTATTTACCATTGGTAAAGAAAGCTGCTGAAGCTGGCGAAATACCCAAAACTTCCGCCGCAATGATGGAAGACCGCTATTTGATGATGGAAGGGAAACTACAAATATACGGCACACAGGGAATGACGTACGATGATGCACGCGGCTCATTTATATGGCCCATTGAAAACCCCGAAACCGTAAACCAAAGAAGAAAAGAAGCAGGTTTTGAAGAAACTGTTGAGGAATATGCCAAAATTCTTTTTGGCGACGACTTTGTATATGAGCCTCGCACCATAGAACAAATAAAACAATAATAAGTGACGGGTTACATACTTCAAAAATTGGGTTATGCGTTGCTAACGTTGTTTGGGGTTGTGACCGTAATTTTTCTGCTCTTCACAATCCTTCCCGGCGATCCCGCTCGCATGATGCTCGGCCAAAACGAAACCGCGGAACAACTTGCCGTTGTAAAAAAGAAATACGGTTTTGACCAACCTGTTTCGGTGCAATATGTACGGTATTTGAATGATTTATCGCCCATTTCCTTCCACAGTAAAAATCCGGAGGATTACACCTTTCTTTCCGAAGGGAAATACAATGCGGCAAAATTATTCTCTGTCGGAAATACAAACGTGGTTTTAAAAACACCCTATTTACGTGAATCCTTTCAAAAGAATGGAAAGGAGGTAAGTGAAGTTATTTCTGAAACACTTCCGAATACATTTATTCTTGCGGTTTCAGCAATTGTTATAGCAATGTTGATCGGGGTTTTCCTCGGAATTATTTCCGTGCTTTTTAAGGATGGGTTTATCGATAAAGCAATTCAATTGGTAAGCACTCTGGGGATGAGCGTTCCCTCGTTTTTCAGCGCGATCATCTTTGCGTGGATTTTCGGTTTTTTACTGCACGAATACACAAATTTGAATATGACGGGAAGCCTGTACGAAGTTGACGATTTTGGGAACGGCAAATACATTCAATGGAAAAATTTGATACTTCCGGCCATTGTTTTGGGCATCCGGCCGTTGGCCGTTGTGAGTCAGTTGATGCGCAATTCATTGCTCGAGGTTTTGAACCAGGATTACATTCGCACCGCAAAAGCGAAGGGACTTTCCTTTTATCAAATTATAAAAAAACACGCACTTAAAAATTCACTGAATCCCGTAGTTACCGCCATTTCGGGTTGGTTTGCGAGTATGCTGGCGGGCGCGGTTTTTGTGGAATACATTTTCGGGTGGAACGGTTTGGGAAAGGAAATCGTCAACGCGCTAAATACTTTGGATCTCCCTGTAATTATGGGAGCTGTGATCGTAATAGCCACATTGTTCATTATAATCAATATTTTTGTGGATATAATTTACGGTTGGCTCGATCCGAAAATCAGTCGGCAGTGATCAGTAAGTAGTAGCAAGTCTTGTAGGTTCGCGATTTATCGCGTGCTCTTTAATCAGTAGATAAAACAATTTTTTATGAAAACACTAATTGCCTTACTTTTATTTGTAGGCTTTGCAGAAGCCCAGCAAAAATTCTTTTCCGAAGCTGCCTTGAACGAAAAGTTTTTTTCTGAAAATGATGTGGAAATTAGCTTTTCAGAAATACTTCAACAGTACAAAGGGAAAACCGTATTTATAGACATTTGGGCCAGTTGGTGTAAGGACTGTATCGTGGGAATGCCGAAGGTGCAAAAGCTGCGTGAGGAAAACCCGGAAGTTGTTTTTCTTTTTCTTTCCTTGGACAAAGAAATTGAAAGCTGGAAACACGGTATTGAAAAGTACGGCGTTGTGGGCGAAAACTACTTTATCCCCGCAGGGTGGAAGGGCGATTTTTGTTCTTCCATAGATTTGGACTGGATTCCCAGATATATGGTTGTGAATCCCGAAGGCGAAATCAGCCTTTACAAAGCCATTGAAACTAATGATGAAAATCTTTTAAAAGCATTGAAATGAGAAAAAAAATAGTAGCTGGAAATTGGAAAATGAACAACGATTTGGCCGAAACCGAAATGTTTTTGGTAGAATTGAAAAAGCAGGTATTTCCAGAAGACGTGGTAGTTATGATAGCGCCGCCGTTTACAAATTTGAACCACACTTTCCGATCTTTGCGCGAGCATCCCGTAGCGCTTGCAGCACAGAATATGCACCAGAGCAATGAAGGCGCTTTTACGGGTGAAATTTCCGCAAAAATGCTGAAAAGTGTAGGGGCAAGTACAGTTATTTTGGGCCACAGCGAGCGGCGTGCATATTTTAATGAAGACAGCGCCATACTGGCCGAAAAAGTGAATACGGCGCTGGAAAACGAAATGACCATTATTTTCTGTATCGGTGAGGAATTGGACGACCGAAAAAAAGGAAGTCATTTCGAATTGATAAAATCGCAACTTTCCGAGGGTCTTTTCCATATTGCTGACGAAGCTTGGGAAAATATTATAATTGCTTACGAACCCGTTTGGGCAATAGGAACTGGTGAAACCGCAAGCCCAGAACAGGCTCAGGAAATGCACAAATTAATAAGAAAGACCATTGCTGAAAATTATTCAAAAACAATAGCCGATGAGGTTTCAATTCTTTACGGTGGGAGTGTAAAACCGGACAATGCATCGGAAATTTTTGGGCAGAATGATGTGGACGGAGGCCTTATTGGCGGAGCTTCGCTGAAAGTTGAAAGTTTTATGGAAATTGTAAATTCTTTCTAATGTCGCAGATTTATATTGGATATGATTTTAAGCTAAATCCGCTACAACCAGGCACAGAAATTTTAATAGCTGAATTGGGTTACGCAGGTTTTGAAAGTTTTGTTGAAACTGAGGAGGGCGTCACAGCCTATATTCAAAAGGATGATTGGAACGAGCATATTTTGAAAGACATAAATATTCTCGATTCTGACGAATTTAAAATTGAATATACTTTTTCGGAAATAGAACAAATCAACTGGAATTCCGAATGGGAAAAAAACTTCGACCCCATTGAAGTTGACGGAAAATGTACCGTTCGCGCGCCATTTCACCCAAAAAGAAATTTTGAATACGAAATAGTAATCGAGCCGAAAATGTCTTTCGGAACGGGCCATCACGAAACTACCTTTATGATGCTCCAGTTTATTTTGGAAAACGATTTTAAGGGGAAAACGGTACTCGATATGGGCTGCGGCACGGCAGTTTTGGCAATACTGGCTGAAATGCGCGGCGCTTCAAATTTGGATGCCATTGATATTGACGAATGGTGTTTTGAGAATTCATTGGAAAACATTCAAAGAAACGATTGCGAAAATATTTCAGTATTTCTGGGCGATGCCTCGCTGCTGGAAGGCAAAGGATATGACGTAATTATTGCCAACATCAACCGAAATATTCTCTTGAACGATATGGATGCCTACCGAAAATGTTTGGAGAATGGTGGCGAACTTTACCTAAGCGGATTTTATAATGAAGATTTGCCAATTATTAAAGAAGCTTGCAATAATCTGGGTTTTACCTTCGTTGAAAACAAGGAGAAAAACAAATGGGTTGCGGCTAAGTTTAAAATTTAGTAAATTTCATTTGTTTTAGGAATTTTACAAACGATAGTATGAGTACCAGAGAAAAAATCCAAGAAGAGGTAGAGGTTGCAGAAAAGGAGAGCAATCTCAATGAAATTGTGCTTTACAATGATGATGTAAACACGTTTGATCACGTTATTAACAGCCTAATTTTCGCTTGCGAACATACTCCAGAACAGGCCGAACAATGCTCGATTATTGTGCATTATAAAGGAAAATGTACCGTGAAAACAGGAGAATTTAACGAATTAAAACCGCGCTGTACGATGCTGTTGGAAGCGGGATTGAGCGCAGAAATAATTTAAAACCATTCAAAATACAAGCCTGAAACGATTACCGCTATTATTAAAATAATCAATACAGTAATAATAAAACCTGCGCCGAAGCGGGTTTTTTTATTGTCCTGAAGAATATAGTCTCTTTCTTTTTCGTTGTCGGAGTCTTTTACGATTTTAGTCATTCTGATGATTTTATGGAAACCAAAATACTTAAAAATTCTGAAGTTTTTGTAAAAATTAAGCCATAAAAAAACCACGTCTTCAAAAACGTGGTTTTTTTACTTGTGACCTCGCCAGTACTCCTATACAAAAGCTAACAGGTTAATTTTCAGGTTACTTACATTTTTCGTGTGTCATTATTGTGACACTCTTCGTTTTAAACTCTTTACTATTATCTCCAGTTCCATTATATCTCGAATGATATCTGTTGAATAATCTGGTGATTTTTCATTCACTTTAGGTATGATATCGCCTGTTTCGTACTCATCCCGAAAAAACCAATTCAGATCTACTTTATCAAAATAAGCTACGGTTTTTTGTATCATATCGAAGCTAGGAGACCGCTCCTCGTTTAATACTTTGTTAACTTGAGTTAGATTTTCACTAATCTCTTCAGCGTATTTCAGCTGGCTTAGGCCATTTTCCTTCAAAAGAACCTTTAGCTTTTTTCCGAATCCCATATTTAGAATCAATATAAATTAGTCTTATGCGACACTTTTATTTGCAAATGTGTCATATACGACATACATTTGGAACAAATTAGAACGCTTTGGAACAATCAAGAACAAATATAAATGAAAATCTCACATTATACGATGTGCAAATGCATAAAGAGCGTATTGATTCTTTTTGTAATAATTACAGTTTGACCGAAGAGGAAGCGCTGAGTGCCATCGAATTGCTGGACGGTTATCTCGGTTATGGATATGCGCAGGAGATAGTTTCGCTTGCATTAAAGAATGAAATCCAGGTTTCAAGACAAGTTGTCCGTAAGGTCAAATTGGGACATACTAAAAATCCAAAAATTTTTAATCTCCTTTTAGAATATGCCGCTGAAGAAAAAGCGGAAGGGGTTGCAGCCCGAAAAATTCTAGAAGCTAATAAAGCATAACACGTTTAAACTATGGAAACAACTACACAAAAATTTTACCCCGGCCTTTTGGGCCCAGACATTGAAATCTTCAATGACAAAGAACAATTAAAGATTTTGCACAATGGCCAGGTAAAGCCCTTTAGTGCAGCTCCCTATTCGGTAATAGCAATATTACTGGAAAAGCTGGAGAGCGAACCAGAAACCAAAGCAATATTACAGGAATGGCACCCGGACTCCACAATGAATCAAGTCCACCAATTCGCGAGGTGCCGATTTGGAGGCCTCGATTTTGAGGCTGACATTAGGGATAACCAACTGCAGGACGGCGAATATCACCCGTGTCCCCACCGCGGCAGCTGTTCTGCAGAAGGCATCCTTTGCCGACTGCCAATGGTAAACGGCACACGGTTAACCCTACAGCTCGTAAAATTGATGCGCCTGCTCTCCGGGACCGATACCAATGAGGTGATTGCCGAAAAAATGCAGATGCCCCTTGGCAGCTACCATCTTCTTAAAAAACAATTATACGCCATCCTGGGTGGCGTACAGACAAAACAGGAAGTAGCCCTGAAAAGCCGCGACCTAACAATAGTGTAGTTCGCCCTACACGCTACGTTCTTTTAATTACCCTTTTTCTAATGCAATACTTAGAGATTGGTATTTGGTTATGTTGGCCGCCCGGCTGAGGAGCTGGGCGGTTTTTAAAAAGTAACTCAAGTTTAATTTAATAACACATAGTAAAATGGGAAAAGCAAAAATTAATATTCAAATGGAATCAGATTCTCACGGTTGTAGTTCTTCCTCTGTTGAAGTAGAAGGTGATGCAGTATCACTTATGGCTTTGTTCTGCCAAAACTTCGAAAAATCTAATTCTTTTTATGAGATAGTTAAAGCTTCAATTGAAGCATATCCTAGAATCAAAGCGATGAAGGAAGCAAGTAGAAATCAAAACTAAGTAACTCAAGTTTAATTTAATACATATAACAATGGCAATTTCAAAAGAAAACATGCAGAAAATTCAGCGAGGTTTCGCTGAGATCTTTGGAGACAAAGGCACAAACAAAACCAAGGGGCCCGATAACGATGGCCGCTTTACTGAGGTAAGCTGTCACGTAAAAGAACCTTTAAACGAGCACCACCTGCGCAAGCTGCAGGAGTACAAGCAGTACGACGGCATCCCGCACGCTTATGAGTTGAAACGCTCCGGGGCTGGTATTACAATAGTATATCAATAATGCAGTGCGATTGCATAAAGGGTATCGAGAAGAAAATTCTTGATATGGAAAAATGGCAAGGAAAAACGATTGAAAAAGTGGAATTCGTTTCCAAAGCTCTCATTTTTTCAAACCCATTGGAAGTGTTGACTACTTCCGAAATTGAAATTAAAGTAGAGGGGCGCAAGTCGTCTTTGAAACAAAGTATAATGCATACTTATTGCCCTTTTTGTGGTGTAAAAACAAAAAAGGAAGAAACAGTTAAAGGGAATACTGGTGAATAGTAGGGGCTCTGGGTCTGCCAAAGTATAGCAGGCTACCAAACATCCCCCAAGACGTGGATGGTAATGCGACACGGTTAATAACATTCCAGACTTTGGCCGGGGACTGATAGGAACCCCACCTGGTCAAACAAACGGGAGCATCAGGAGAAATGCTCCGGAAACAGGCTGAACCTTTTGCTTGAGTCATAACAAGCAATTGCTGAACCCTGTTCTTGGTTCGATTCCAAGCGTTTGGCGAAATAAAAATTATCAATTATGAGTAAAAGACCTTTCCAAATAATGGATGAAATGAACATCGCGGATAGTGAAAATGGTACTAAATCCATTGGCGTATGCACTGATATTATCGATATGAAAATGGTTGCCGGCGGTGCTACGGTTACAATTGGAATTCCTGGCGAATTAATGCACGAATTAATGAGAGGTGAACGAATGGCATTTTTGGTTTTACCAATTAAGGATGATTATATAAATCGAAAAGGTTGATTTATGACACCCGAAAATCAAACCCAATCAAAACTAAAAAGATATGATTATGGCAGATAATAAAATTACCGAAGCTCGAATAAAATATGAAGATGGCGAAATTACGGAAATCCAAGTATTGGTCCCGGACGGAACTTCATATAAAGCATATTCCGCAAATAGGGGAAGATTGAGCGGCTACTATTCCTTAAATGATAGCCCTAAGGCGTCAATTGAAACTAAGATTGATAACACGGTGCGATTTGGAATGAAAATTAGCGCGGTTCATCATTTCCCAAAATATTTTCAGAAATGACACCAGATAACCCAACCCAATCAAAACTAAACCTGCTCCGGGCAAGTTTACAGCAGCTTTGCGACAGCGATTTATTCACCGTAACAGAGAAACAAAAGCTTGTTGCTCCCATTAAAAAGGAAATTGAAAAACTAACCAATAACCAAAAAGAAGCCCCAACAAAATGAGCTTTATAAAATGGCAAGACATCATCGAGCAGACCAACAATGGGCTGGATATCATCCTTAGTTATTATCCAGATGCCCGACAAGGCCTCGATAGAAAAGATAAAAAATTTAAGATCCGTGACGAAAAAACGGCCAGCGCTTCCATCCGATTCCACAATGGCGAATATAAGGTTACCGATTTTGGAGGTGATGAAAAGGAACGCAACGCTATTGGCGTGTGTATGCTGGAAACCAATAAGGATTTTAAGGAAGCCTGCAATTATCTGGCGGCGCATTTCAACATAAAAGGAGCAGAAAGCAATTGGACCCCAGCGAAACCAGACTTTGAAAGACGCCCCATAAAACAGGAAGAAAAGCCAGGGGAATATTCTTTAGAAACAAAGGATTTTACAGACGAGGAGTTGAAAATTCTTGGGCCTTGTGTAGATGCTACCCATTGCCAGGATTATCAAATGTACAGTGTAAAAAGCTATTCATACGTAAAAGAAAACGAAGTGCTTACATTTTCATCCACAGACAACTTTCCCATTTTCGCATTCCAAGGTGAAGGCTGGGCGAAGCTATATAAGCCTCTGGATGACAAAAAATGGCGCTTCAGTTTTTTGGGCACGAAACCCGAGCGTTTTGTGTACGGAATGGCTTTGCTAAAAAAACAGTTCACCAAAAATAAGGAGCGTATTGATGAATTGATCCAGGACGAAACCCAAAAGTTGAGCAAGGAAGAAAAAGATCCGCGGGTAGATCAGGTTTTCATATGTTCCGGAGGTAGTGACGGTATGAACATCCGCAGCTTTGGGTATATGGCCATCTGGTTCAATAGCGAAAGTGAGCAGATTAACTATGAGGAATATAGGCTCTTAAAAACTTGGGCAAAGAATATCATTTATGTTCCGGATCTGGACCATACCGGGATGCGCGTAAGTGTGGAACTCGGCTTAAAATATTTGGATATCAAATTAATGATTCTGCCGGCATACCTTAAAAACTTCCGCGATAAGCGTGGCAATCCCTGCAAGGATTTCAAGGATTTTGTGGAGAAAATGTACGATTCGCGAAAGCCCAAAAAATTCAACTTTATGCTGGATAAGCTTATTGAAAATGCTTTGCCCTGCGAATTTTGGGACTCTTCTTTTCAAGGCGAAAGAACAAAATATTACGTCCGTTGGACGCAGCTGTTCAATTTCCTTCGTCTGCAAGGTTACGGCCGCCATTCGGATGAGCAGACAAAGGATGGTTTCCAATATATAAAAGTTGACGGAAATATAATCCGTGTGGTACGCCCTTACGAGATTGAAGCCTTTGTGCACACCTTTTTAAAGGAACGCCAAATGCCGATCGAGCTTCGCGATACGATGTATAAAACGTCGCTTTCGGATAGGGCGCTCACCAAATTGGACAGCATAGATGTAGATTTCAACATTGCCGATCGTAACCTGCAGTATATGTTTTTCAGCAACCAGGTTTGGGAAATTACTGCTGAAGGAATTACCAATAAAAAAATGGGCGAAGTGGACCGTTACGTTTGGGAGAAAAAAGTTATCGAGCATACCGTTCATCTGCAGGACAATCATTTTGAAATTTCAAATGACGTTCACGGCGATTGGGATATAAAAATACTGAAGGAAGACAATAAATTCCTTAACTATCTGGTGAACGTTTCCCGAATCCATTGGCGCAAGGATCTGGAAACTTTTTTTGAAGGTAAAAAAGCGGCCGCTAAAGAAGAATATTTCAGGCAGAACCAATTCAATATTGCCGCTCCAAATTTGAATGAAAATGAAATCCTTGAGCAGAAGCTTCACCTGATCAATAAAATTTACGCGCTGGGCTATATGCTGCACACCTATAAGAGTCCGCAACGCCCTTGGGCAGTTTACGCAATGGACAATAAGGTGGCCGACATCAGCGAGAGCCACGGGGGTAGTGGTAAATCTGTATTTATGAAGAGCATTCAGCAGGTGTTGAAAGTGAATCACTACATAAATGGCCGCGACAAGAACAAAACCCAGGACGATTTCATTTACCACGGCATTACGGACGAAACCGATTATACACTGGTGGACGACTGCCACCAATTTTTGGATTACGGTTTCTTTTACAATGCCATTACCGGAGATTTGGACGTGAACAATAAGCAAGGAATGCGCTACATAATTCCTTTTGATAAATCGCCAAAGATTGGGTTTGCCAGTAACTTCCCTCCCAACAATATGGATCCATCGTTGGAGCGCAGATTATTGTTCATTGTTTTCAGTGATTACTATCACTACAACAAGGATGGCGAATATGAGCAAACGCGTACCATAAGCGATGATTTTGAGGGAAAAACCCTGTTCAAGGATTTTACCGAAGATGATTGGAACGACTTCCTGAACCTATGTGGCCAGGCCATCCGTTTCTTTTTGTCTCAAAAGGAAAAAATAGATCCGCCAATGGGCAATGTAACCAAGCGAAACCTATTGAACGAAATGGGTGAGCCTTTTAAAAACTGGGCAGATGTTTTCTTCGCTTCCACTGATGATAATCCGTCGCCCAATTTGGATGCCTACGTTCAGAAAATACCAGCGCAAAAAGATTTCACCGATACGGCTGGATGGAAGAGCGTGAGCTCGCAGAAGTTCAAGAAATTCCTCAAGGCATATTGTAGGTTGAATGGCTGGAACTATAATCCGGAAGCTGCAGGCGTGGATAGTGAAGGGCGTATACTGCACAACATTGAAGGCACTACTACCGAAATGTTTTACATAAAAACAAAGGAAAAAGTTAACACTCATAAACCTGGCGATGATTTGCCATTTTATGAACAATAGCAAAGCGTATGGAAATTTCAAAATTAAAGAAACCGGAAATAGTTCAGGTAACTATCAATCTTAGAAAAGCAGAAGTGGCAGATCTGGCCATCGACAAAAAGACGCTTAAACGCGGCCAACCCTTCTGGTTGAAAAGTATGATCACTGGCAAGTTTGATAACAAGCCCGAAATCATTTCTCTAGAAACTGATCCTGTAGAATTAGCAGAATGGCTTCGTAATGATATGATCTATGTTCCAGCTTCATCAATTGAATAGATATGTACGAAAAAATTGAAATAACGATACTTTACCTGAGGGCGAAAAACATCACAGAGGTTTTTAAAATCACCGAAATTTTGAAATGCGTGATGGCCGATTCTAAAAACTACAAACATTTGGAATTCATAAGGCGTGCCGCAAATAGAAGAATTGTAAAATTTAGTATGGAAAATAAATTATGAAAGAATTTGTAATAGACCTTTTTTGTGGTGCTGGCGGAACCAGTACCGGAATCCATTTAGCTAACTGCGATACCACGGTAACGGCCTGCGTAAACCACGATGCCAAAGCAATTGAAAGCCACCGCCGAAACCATCCTTGGGCGAAACATTTTATTGAGGATATCCGCAACCCGGAAGTAGTGTTTTTTCTGAAGCTTCGCGTGGATGCGCTCCGCAAATTATATCCTAATTGTATTATTACTATCTGGGCAAGTCTGGAATGTACCAATTTTTCAAAAGCAAAAGGCGGTCTTCCACGGGATGCCGATAGCCGTACACTTGCAAACCATCTTTTAGAAATGGCTGATTACTTTAAAATATTACCAAACGGAAGAAGTAAGAAAATATCAAAAATTGAATTCTACCAAAAATCGCAAAATGAAAAAGTAATTATCGAAGCGCCAAGTTATATGGATGCTCTCCAACCCGATTATTTGATGATCGAGAATGTAGAGGAATTTATGAGTTGGGGACCACTCGACAAAAACGGAAAGCCAGTATCTAAACACAAAGGTGAAGATTTTATAAAATGGCGCGATGCCATCAAATCCCGAAACTATAATTTTGAGGACAGATTAATTAATGCTGCAGACCTTGGCGCCTTCACTTCACGCCGTAGGTACTTTGCGCAATTTGCGAAAGACGATCTTCCAATAAGTTGGCCATCACAAACACATGCTAAGTTTCCAGAAAAGGAAGCTCGGCCAATGAAGAAATGGAAAGCTGTAAAGGAAGTTTTGAATTTTGAAGAGGAAGGCAAGTCTATTTTCAATAGGAAAAAACCATTGGTTGAAAATACTTTGAAACGAATTTACGCCGGGCTATTAAAGTTTGTGGCTCAAGGTGATGAAAGTTTTATTCAGAAAAATTTCAGTGGTCGTCCGTGGGGAAAGGTTGTTTCGGTTGATGGACCTGCTGGAACTATTTTAACGAATGGATCTAATCAGGCTTTGGTTGATTGCAATTTTATTTTGAAATACAATTCAATGAGCAAAAACGGCGGCTACACACCGCCATCCGTTAACGATCCCTGCCCTACCGTTGTTTGTCAAAATAGATTGGGACTGGCGAATGTTTCGTTCATCAGCCAAAGAAATTCCGGAAATCCAAAATCAAAGGTTGTTTCAGTTGATGGCCCTGCCAGAACCATAACCGCTACTGCAGGAAATCAGGATTTGGTATTTCTAAATAGCTACTATGGAAATGGAGGTGCACATTCATCTGAAGAACCCTGCCCCACAATTTCAACAAAGGATCGATTCAGTAAAATAGAGAGCGTTTTCTTTGTCGATCAACAATACGGAAAAAGCAAACCCAAATCCATTGAAACGCCTTCCGGAAGTATTCCACAAAATCCAAAAGAAGCTTTGGTTGAAGCTTTTATTTATAATCCTCAATATTTTAACAAGGGCAATTCAATCGAAAAGCCTTGCCCGGTAATAATCGCACGACAGGATAAAATGCCTCTTGGATTAGTTATTTGCGATACAAGCGCCGAAAGCTTCGCCATTCCGATTTATGAAGACGATACCGAAACCATGGTAAAGATCAAACAGTTTATGGCCGCATACGGAATTGTGGATATCAAGATGCGGATGCTTTTGGTTGCGGAACTTTTGCGCATCCAAGGATTTCCGGAAGGATACGTGCTGGTAGGAAACCAAACCGATAAAAAGAAATTCATTGGTAACAGCGTGGAAGTAACCACGGCAAAGAAACTTTTTGAATCACATCACGGTGCATTGGTAGAATATTTTGAACTTAAAAACGCAGCATAATGAACCCAAAAACCCTAACCCTAACAACCCTATACATCCTATTGGCAATATTCACCTACCGCGTATGTTCGCCAAAAGGAGTGAGAAAAACAACGTTTGACAAAGTGCTGATTCCCCTTGTGGCAATATTCTGGCCCATCCCCTGGGCATTCATCTTTGCCAATGAAGTAGTAGGATTCTTCAATAGAAAAATTAAAGCCTACCAACGTAAAAGGCGCATTGCCAAAAAAGAAAAACAGCGTTTGGAACGCCTAAAAAGTATGAACCAATGAACTGGATTTGGTACGCAATAATAATCTTCGTGGCCGTCTGCCTTTTGGTAGGCTGGCTCTGCCATCAATGCTTTGATGATGACGATGAAGATATGCCGTACAACGACAGTTACAAATAAAAGCAAAGGGCGGCGCCCTAGGAAAGCACACCACCCTTCTAAATTAATAACCCTTAACAGATTAAAAATCATGAAAACAAATGTAACAATTTTAAAAATGGCAATAGCCATCGTGCTATTGATGAACGCGACCTTCGTCACGGCACAGTTTCGCCTGGGCAAAACGGAAAGCTTTGCAGCTTCTTTGTATGTAGATCCAGGCGCAAGTATCAAAGAAAGCGGATTGGATATCGGGATAGATATCGAATACAATGGCCCGGTCTACGTCCGTGCCGGCTTTGAAAGCTTTGCCGAACTTCCTGGAGGTTATTTTGATGTACACGGTTCTTTGGGTCCTCGCTTTACCATTGGAGAAAAAGAGCGAATTGCAATGTACCTGGGCGGTCGTGTAGGTGTAGCCTGGCGCAATGGTGCTGGCGGCAATGCCATAGGCGGTTTTGAGGGCGGCGCGGAATATACCTTTCCTTCCGGAATATTCCTGGGCGTAAATGGATCCTACATGTACCGGGGAGATATGAAGGCGATGCAGTGGCCAGAAATTTGGCGCGAGAATTTTTATTTAAAATTTGGGTACCGATGGAACTGGAGAAAATAAGTAACAGCAAATTTTGGATAACAGGAACCCATCCCATAGTGGGTGGGTATCTGCCAAGCGGTGGCACAGTTTCAAACTCAAAACAGTTTCACGAAAAGCAATTAAGAAAGAAAGTTAAACCTGAAAAAAAGTGGTTATGAAAACAAAACCCATATTATTTAGTACGTCGATGGTTCAGGCTATTTTGAAAAGTCGCAAAACGCAGACGAGGCGAATCATTAAAGGTTATCCAACAAGCGATGAAGCCTTAAATATTAAAGATATTTTTGAACACAATTCTGATTATGTTATTTCTCAAAGTCCATACGGAAAAGTAGGCGATATTCTTTGGGTTCGGGAAACATTTCAGATAACTGACTTCTTACATCCTTCTGATGAAAATTATGGATATATCTATAAAGCTTCGGAAAATGGAAAAGATTGGGAAGAAAATAACGAGGGTTGGATTTGGAAACCATCCATCTTTATGCCCAAAGAAGCCTGCCGCATTTTCCTTGAAGTTACGGACGTTCGCGTGGAGCGGTTGCAGGATATTTCTGAAAGAGATTCAAGCAGAGAAGGTATAAAAATGAGGGTTGGAGGAGTTCCTCCATACGATTCATTTTACCAAATGCCTGGTTGCCCAAATCGATTTCAGACTGCAAAGCAAGCCTTTCATCATTTATGGGCATCCATCAATGGAAAGGAAAGCTGGCACCAAAACCCCTGGGTTTGGGTGTATGAATTTAAGCAAGTTGAAAAACCAAAAAACTTTTTAAAATGACAGAACTAGAAAAAACATACCGAAACATAGGCTTTATAAAAGGTCTGGCTATCGGTTTCGCCCTGGGCGCCGCCTTTGTATGTGCCCTATTTTATTTTAACCCTTTAAATTTTTGCTAACACCAAGCTAAACGCCGTTTTAATGGCGCTTTAGCAACTGTTATCAGTTTTATTCCCAAAATCCCTGCAGTATTTTACTCCAGGGATTTTTAATTTTCAAATACGCGCTGAAATTAGTGCAGATAAACCGAACAAAGACTTGAGATAATAAGCCCAGCCGAAATTAGTGATGGTTTTGTGAAAGTGTTCCAGATAAAGAAGCGGTAGCTCATTTCAAATTAAAAATTATTCCAGGCAAAAATATACTCTTCATCACCCAGCTGGCCATCTACCAAAACAAAGCCGGTTCCCCTCACCCATTGCGCTTTTGCCTTCCTGGTTTCTCCTGAAGACATTTCTTTAATCTTTACATTGTACACAGCCTCCTCTTCCGGCTGGCCATCTTCTAAGTCTATATAGTCCATTTCGTGATAGGTATTAGGTTATAGTACCAAAAGTACTAAAAAACGCAACTCGCACCCGCGTGTAGGGATCCTTTGTTTTCCCCTTTTACCCCATTCATTCAAAGGTCAAAAAAAACTGTAACTTTGTAACCAATCACGACAAAGCTTGAAAACACTAATAGTTTAAGGTTACAGAATTATAATTGAATTGTAACTAAGGTTACAAAAAAACTGTAACTACTACTAGTGGTTACAAAATTGAAAATTCCTTTTCCTTCTCGGTTACAAATCTCTTGTAACCAAAAAAAGCCTATAAACACTACCTTTTTCAGCTTTGGTTACAGAGTTACAGAATTTTTCGGGTTTTTTGCAGTTATGTCAATTAAGACAATCTTATTATTGTCATTGACACATAGGACATTTTTTCTATCTTTACCCAAACCTACCAGTAATGGATCTGCTACAAAAGCCTACCCTTATTCAAAATGTCTGCGAGATTCAGCTTGCTACATCTGCTGTTATCAAGCCAGCTCCATTTGGCAGCCTCCAGCCTTTTGCTAATACGTATGTAGAAACTACCGCGGCCAAAGCTGTACATTTTGGGAAGAGCTCTGTAGCCTTGGCCCAAGAAGGAAAAACAACTAAAGCTGGTTTATTATGGGAACAGACACTCAAGCTGCGTTTCCCAAATGGAGATCTGCTGCAGAGTGCCCGCATCCAGGAATATTGTAAAGTAAAATTTATCTACGTTAAAATGAGCGGCGGCCTGGTCTTCTTTTTTGGGAGAAATGATTATTTCCAAAATGCGCCCATCAGTGTAGATATAAAGAATACGCCAAATATAGTAGAAGTGTCCTATAAGTCATCTTCTATATTTCCCATCGGTCTTACCAATGGCGCTGCAGATCATCTGCTGGGTGAAGATATACCTGTTAACTTTTTCAACTACTAGTTATGGCCGCGATACCTTATAATCCATTTCCTTTAAATATTGTAAGTAAAATTGACAGTTGGGATAAACTACAGCTGCTTCAATATATGGATCCTTCCCTAAAATTGGAAGCTGCAGAAATTAATAAAATAGTGCAGGCGCTAAATTGGCTTTACAATCAAACCAATGGGGGAACCATTATTGACGGCATCATTCAATTAGGAAATTTAACCATTGTAGCTGATCCATTAAACCCTAGTGGCGTAGCGGTAAAAATTCCTATAATACCGCTTCCAGTTTGGCGTATAGCTGGAACAATACATACAAAACTTACTGAAACCTATATTTCAATTCCTGCTGCGGCTTCAGATAAATATAGAATAGATTTTGTGGTTGCAAATTCATCAAACACATTTCAAAGAGTAGCAGGTGAAGAGCGCAGTGATGTTGGTATTCCACCACAATTACCGGAAAATGTAGTTTTTATTTCAGAGGTACATATTTTTGGAGATATTGTGGATACTCCCATACCATCACCACAGGGGTACATTAGAAAAACTTCGAAAAAATATAGAAGCATCACACTTTTGGATGTAGAGCCGAAAGTAATGCAAGTATCTTCAGAGTATACCACATTTCTAATTAAAAATGCAGCCGGAAGTGGTCTTGTGGCAGGTTTCACGACTGCTAGTATAAGCCAGATTGGAGATGTGCCGCATGATGGTATGGATATCTATATCAAAAACTTTGGGCCAACCGCATTCACGCTGCAGCACAACAATATTGCTGATGCTGAAATTCCATTTTTCTTTTATAATGGTTTGGATTTAGAAGTACCAGTGGGTGCTATTCTTCATTTTAAATATAATATCGTTGGACGGGTTGAGCTTGTGGGTAATTCAGAATCATTTCCAGAAAAAACAGGAAGGACTATAACATTTACGCATGATAAAGAATATACAAGCCCTTTAATTGGGGATATAATTATTGACCCAACTGGTGCGGTTCCTGGCACCTATCTTTTAGTTCACGTTAATTCAGATACTGAGCCATCTATTACAGGAGGTACAAGTATTATGCAAACAGGTAGTTTTGCTGTAAGTAGATTAAATTTATACCATTTTTTATGGAGCAATGCAGGCGGTTATAGTTTAGCGATTCAATCAGTTCCACAAACTTTTACTTCTCTTGACTTTACCACGTTAGGGATGCTTGAAAGCCCTGATAATGTTTTTGAAAACACTTCAGGAAGCACGTACGTCGCTTGTTATGGTGTTTCTACAGAAACTGTTACTGGAGATTTTATATATAAAATTCAAATTTCAGATTCTGATTGTTACGGTTCAATGTTTGGACTTTCGACATTCGCCACAAACCGTTCTTATAATAACGCAACCCCTTGGAAATTTATGGCTTTTTGTGGTGCATTAGCCCCAATAGGAAAAGTTTATCAAGCGGTTGATGGTGGCACAATAGCAAACCCTTTAGATACCCCAACAGATATAATTGCTGGTGTTGGCGTTACAATGGAATTAAGACGCATTTCTAATGATGTAAAACTGTATGCAAATGGTATTGAAATACATCATTTTGGAACTTTATCGGGAGCGGTTTACTTACACATTTCAACATTCTTAGATAAATTTATTAAATATCCACAAGTAACAATATTATGACAAAATCATTTTTTTTTGCGGTTGCTGCCGTTGCTAATACATTAAAACAAAAGCAAAAATTAAACTTGGTTTTTGATGGGGATAGTTTAACGAGGGGGTTTAATAATTCTGGACAAGAACAATATTACCCAAACCTTGTTAAAGATGCCTTTTACGAAGATTATGATGTAACATTTAATTCTTTTGGGGTTTCTGGACAAAGGACGGAACAGATGATTGCAGATGCTGATACGCAAATTTATCCTTTAGCAGTTGAAGGAAGAATAAATATACTAATAGCTTGGGAGGACGCTAACGCTATAATTCAATTGGATAACGGCTACGATAATAGTAATACGGTGAGTGCTGAACAAAACTTTGATGATTTTGTAACCTATTTTGAAGGTGCAACAGGATTTCAGTATAAGATATTGATAACGGGTTACTACCCACGAAAAAATGGAAGTGGAGATTATGCTATTGGTGCTTATAAGGCTTTATTACCAAGTCTTGATGAGCAGGAAGCTTTTTTTGATTTAGTCGCCGTTGCTGACATTAACACAGTTCCGTGGACACATCATATTGATTTAAGAAATGCCCCTAATATTGGTGGTGCAAAAGGGCAAAATGAAAACCCAACGTATTTTAATGACTACCTCCACTTAGAAGCTGCGGGTTATGATATTGTGGCAGACGAAGTTATAAGTGTAATGAGTGGGATATTATCCTAAAAATTTTTTGAAGTATGGTTTTTTTGAAAAATATAAAATGAAATTAAAAGTATTAAAATCGGAAGCCAATAGCCTTTTAAAAATGAAGTGACTGTGTGATGCTCATTTAAAATGTAAATTTTACACATATAAATAAGTGGCAATATTGTAAAAGTGATGTTTAAAAGGGTTTTTATGAATTTCATAAAGCAAAATTACAAATTAATATAATACCAAAATAGCTAAGTTAAAAGAAACAAACAGCTATTGAGAAGCAGTAAAAGGAAACCATTCAAGAAGTATTTTGAAACTTACAGATAAAAAAAAATAAATCCCTATGTCCCAAACCCTAATTCCCGTACATATCAAGCCACACCTTATTCCGTTTCTTTTTAAGAAACTGAAGTGTGTGGATTGTACCTATGAGGGAAGAGCTGTAAAGGCGGCACGGGTAACCAATAAAACTTCATTAGGAAGATGGATCAGGATTTTGTTAGAGAAATCACAAAAAAAAGTCCTATGTGACAATTCCTTACAAACTTTTTTAATGGTACAGGAAGTACCCGTAATTGAAGCTTTTATGCGTACTTCCTATAAATATGAAGACGGCCGCAATGGTTTTTTAATTCTTCCAGACGGCGCTCAGAAGCTAATCAACGAATATTTAGAGGAAGAGTTTGAAACGGCCAGTATGTTTTTTATCCACAGTCGTCATCAAGCCGAGGGCGAAGGCAGTCTGGATTCGGCAATTCTGGAATTTTTTGGAAAATACGATCTGGAGGAATTCAACTTCAATACCCTGCGCATTCGCCGTGCCTATTACCGCAAGCTGGAAAGCGGGTACTTTAAAGCCAAGGTAAAGTTCAATCCCATCACCAATAAAGTAGAAGCTTCAGAATAGTTGTCACAATTTCAAGGGGTTCACACCTTTACATTTACCCTAATAATAAAAGGAGCCCCTCACAATGAAATTGAAAATGATATTTATATACATCTGCGCCTTCAGTTGGGGCGCACTGTATGCAAATCCGCTCATTGATGCCTATGATGGATTAGAGCCAATGGCAACTAAATTTTTGGTAATGGGCGCGGTGGTTCCGTTTATAGCAATCTATATGCTCTTTCAGGACGAGAACCAAAAGAACCCTACCAAATTTGATATTGCTGTTACCGTAGTGCTATCAATGATTTTAGTGTGGATGGGTTATGAGGTAAGCCAGCAAACTGTAATACCAATGTGGCTTGGGCTTATTCTTTCCTTTATTCTTGGGCTTTTCTCGCTGAACTTAGTATTGCTCCTCAGAACAAAAATATTTGGAAAAGCCGGCTTGATTGACAGGCTTTTTAAAGAACTGGGAAATTACATAGCAAAAAAATTGGGCAATGGACAAGAATGATATTTTCAGCACAGCAAATGCAACTTTGCGGAGTTTGCCTGAAGAAATCCACTTACTTACGTGGGTGGTGATGCTCGCCCTATACGCACATCTTTTATATGGTGCATTCATAGAGCGAAAAAAATTAAAAATACACGTTCGTTGGTACCTTCAAATCCGCGGTTTTATAATGCTTTTTTATCTCTGTGTTAAAGCCGTAGATGTTCGTTACGGAATGTTTGATCTCTTCCTTCCTATTTACCTACTCTTTTATATAGATGGTCTTATCATCGTGAAAGGCTATATGTTTCACCGTTGCGAAGGTTTTGTAGCTGCTATGAAACGCCTCACAAAATTTACATCCAAAGCCAAATGAGAAAAATAACAAACATCGTCATCCATTGCACAGCTGGGCACCAAAATGCCGATAAGGTGCAGGATTATTTTACCCGCCCTGTTTCCAAAGGTGGTCGTGGATGGAAAACAGGGGGGTATCATCGCATCGTTGAAAAGGACGGTACCATTCGTAAAATGTACGACTTTTCAAAAGTCACGAATGGTGTAAAGGGCCATAACTCAGATACAATTCATATAGCCTATGTGGGCGGTGTGGATATTATTGATCTTACCAAAGCAAAAGATACCAGGAATGTATACCAAAAACCATCTATCGATACTTGCATTCAAGAAGCGATTCAATGGTGTAAGGACCAAGGGCAAGATGTTACCGTAAATCTGGGTGTGGTTGGCCATCGTGATTTCAGCAAAGACAATAATGCCAATGGTGTTATTGAGTCGTGGGAACGAATTAAAGAGTGCCCAAGCTTTGATGTGATACCGGAATACGGATTTATTTATTCCAGTAACGATCGGGAAGGAAAATTGCCATACCAAAAATGAAATACGTAGAGCGCACCATATATGTTTTAGTTTTTATCCTAGCATTATTGCTACTCTATGTAACCTTTTATGTGAAATAATGAAAGCCAACTTCACCACTCCAGAAAAAACCATAAAGATTCCAGCCTTGCGGATATCTTGGTTGCATTTGCTAGTTGTGGTGTTGGCTATACTTTGGTTCCGAAGCTGTTCAGAAAAAAATAATCTTGAAAAGAATATTGCCAAAAATTCTGAAGTGCTGCAGGACACTATCCAATATTATAAAAACAAAAAAGGTGAGGAAGTTGCCACACGTTTGGCAATGCAGGGAGAAAAACAAAGTTTGGAATTGTTGTTGGCATCACAAAAGGACAGTACCCAACAATTAAAAAGCCTGGTTAAATACTATAAAAAAGTAGCAGCTGCAGTCCGCTCGGAAACCATTACGAAGATAGACAGTATCGAGGTTCCTTATTTGATTGAAGGAAATGATTTCAGTATTCCCTTTTCCCTGCAGGAAAAATGGTACGGACTCTCTGGCCGATCAACAAACAAAGGTTTGTTCCTGGATAATCTAACTATACCAAATCAGCAGAGCATCGTAATTGGCGATAAAAAAACAGGTTTCTTTAAAACCCAGTTTCGCATCGATGTCATCAACAGCAACCCTTACATAAAAACAACCAGCGTAGATGGCTACAGCCTTACCGAGCGTAGGAAGCGTTTGGGAATAGGCGTTTTTGCGGGTTATGGCTTTTCTTCTAACGGTCTTTCCCCTATTCTTGGATTGGGCGTTTCCTATAATTTATTTCAGTTCTAAATAGTTGTCACAGCGGAAGTGTGGAGCGTTTACGAAGTTTGGTGTAAATCATTCAGAAAATGTATACCAACTCTCAATTACTTCACGAAATCGTCACGGGACAATGGCTAATGGATTTTAGCGATTTGGTTCAGCTGCGTCATTTTTTTGACAATGTTGTGGCCAAAGGTGAAGACCGGAAGAAAGAAGAAAAACCGGAACATCTGATGATGTCTTTTTTCAATGAGGAATTGGAAAGGATCAATCCCCGGGAAATTTCAGAAATACCCAAAGGCTCAATAGCATTTATAAAGGCTATTGGACCAATGATGAAATATGGTGGGTATTGGTTTCTTGGTGCAGATGAAGTGGTTGCGCAATTGGATTTTGCTAACAATCAGCAAAACATAGCGGCAACTGTCCTTTATACGGATGGTCCTGGCGGTTCCGTTTCTGCCATCAATCCATTTATAGAATTTGCTTCAAGAAAAAGAAAGCCAATTGTTTCACTGGCGGATCAAAGCTTGAGCCTGCACAAATGGATTCCCTCTGCAGTGGCAGATTATCAAATGGCAGACAACAATATTACTGCACGTTTCGGCAGTATTGGTGTATTAAGTTCCTGGATGGATTTCAGTAAATATTATGAGGATCTAAAAATTATTCTGGAGGAAGTTTATTCAGACCACAGCCAGCACAAAAATGAAATTTGGAGAGCCTATAAGGATGATCCGGAAAAAGGCCGCCAAATGTTGCGTGATATGCAATTGAACCCAATGGCAAAAAAATTCCAAGAAGCTATTAAAGCAGCACATCCCAATCTAATTGAAGAAGAAGGCGTATTGACAGGAAGGGTATTCGGCGCTGAAGATGCAGTAAGGTTAGGAATGATCAATAAGATTGGAACCTTAAAAGAGGCTATGCAGATAGCGCAAGGCCTCGCAGAAATGAGTAATTATTAAACCTAAATACTAATTAAATTCAAAAACAAATGAAGAAAGCAATCACGCTGATTTTGGCCGTTCTAGGCATCAGCAAATTACCTGTTAAGGATGCTGCTACTGATTTTACACCCGAACAGCTCAAAGCATTGGAAGATGCGCTGGAAGGTAAAGTTGACGTTGCCCAAATGTTGGAAATGGTCAACAAAGAATTAGCAGCTGCAGCCGAAAAAATTTCAGACGATGATCAACGATTGATTGATGCAAAAACTGAAATTGAAGAAATGTTACGCGCTCACGGAATGAGCCAAGAAGATTTGGAACAAGCTCAAGAGGATAATAAAATTGATGCCTCTGAGATTGGAAAAATCAAAGCTATGATTGAAAGCTATTCCAAAAAAATGGATGCTAATCTACAAAAGCTCTTGTCTACCGCTGAAGGCGATTCTCCTTTGGAAATTATCCATTCAAAAACAGACAAGAATATGCAACACTCAAAAACACACCTTTTCGGCTCCAAAAAGGAATACGATGCCTTTGAGGGCCGTCCTTGGAACCAAATGGCAAAAGGAGAGCAGGTTGCAATGCCTACGTTTGCAGCCGACTCTTTGGAAGTCCAAAAACTACAGAGCGATGCCGATCTGTATTACCAGGAAGTTAAGGCCGATGTAAAATCCTTAAATCGCGATTTCTTAAAACTTCCTTCTTTTTGGCCTATACGTACCAATGTAGTAGATAGAATTGCCGATGGTAATATCGTTACTGCGGAAGTTACTCAGGCACGTAAGAAAAATTGGTTGCCAAAAAACAAGCAACTTATCCAGCCGGAAGAAGCTAAGATCTATCCAGTACAGGTAGATATTGAGCACGCAGGATATTTGTTGCAAACCTTACTTACTTCTTGGTTGCACCAATACAATAAGGAAGGCTCACAGGCTTACAAATGGAGTTTTGTAAAATTCCTTTTGGTAGAGCTTGATAAACGTGCACGTCAAGAAGATAGAATTGTGGCAGTGAAAGGGGTGTATGTTCCTACGCCTGACACAACTCAAATACCAGGTTTGGCCATTCATCGTAGTGATGGAATTTTAATCAAACTTTGGAGAGCTTACTTCCTTGAGAAAAAATTCAAGTCTGCCCAGATTGGCGCTCCATCCAATAGTAATATCGTTGATTATGTTAAAAATTTGCTTGAGAAGAACGTTCCTCTGGAGGAAATCAACAGCGCAAACCTTATCCTTTATCTTTCTCCGGAGTGGATTCGTCGTCACGTAGAGCGTAAGCGTGTGCTTTTTGGCCACGATAACAATTACACGGGTCAGGAATTAATGGAGATTGAAAACTTCCCGAACGTGAAGCTCTGCCCATTGTCTGAACTTTCCGGAAGCGATTTTATGTTTATCACTTATGATGATAACATTGAGATTTTGGAAAACATTCCTGCGGAAAAATCAATGTACCATATGGAATCATTGAAGCGCGACATGTACATTTTTGCCGATTATAAATTCGGTGTACGTGTTCGCCACATTGGTACCAAAGTTAAGGATGGAGATCCTGCAGCTTTCAAGGTGCAAACTGTATGGACCAATGGAATGCCAATTTTCAATGAAAATTTCTTTGTTCGTCTTTATGACTATGGAACTGGAGAAATCAACATCAATGAATTCTACAGCAACATTACCATTACCAATGATTATGCTACAAACATTGAAACCATCAATGGTGCGTATGAAGGGCAGATAATCAAAATACAAGGTAATACTGCGGTTGGTGCTGGCGTAAAGGTTGTTGATGATGGTAACATCACCCTTGCAGGCAATGCCGATTTTGCCCTAAACAGTGGCGGAATCTTGACATTGCGTGCTACCACTGCCACAACTTTTACAGAAGTGAAACGTACCACATCGCCTCCAGCTGCTCCAGAAGCAGATGTAGATTTCAGCAGTGCTACTTTAGATGCTGATCTTGGTTACGAATTTAACTATACCGGTGGTGTTGATACCCTTGATGAAATAGTTGGAGGCGTAGAAGGCCAAGAGATTGTGATCAATGGCGGTGCCGGTGGCGCGCTAACCCTACAAGATGTAACGGGTAATATAAATGTTGGTGCAGGCGCAGTACTTGCCGACGGTGCAGATAACATCACGTTGACAAAAATTGACGGCGTGTGGGAAGAAGTAGCGAGAACCATCGCTTAATCGTATAACCTTTAAAAAAGAGAAATTATGTGGCAACCACAAAATGTAGTCAAAAGCGGTCCCGGAGCGGGGGCCGCCGCGGCTAACAAACCGAATGTAACATTTTTCAGAATGGAAGATGTTCTTGTTTTCCCTCCACGCGATAGCAAAGGTGTTCGTGTAGTTGGAGATATTGTATTGAGGCCAGGCGCAAAAATGTTTACCGTTTATTGCACCCCTTCAAAACAGGTAAAATCCTACACCACCGAAGGTGATGAGGATATGGAAACTATCAAACAAAAGTTTGAAGCTTCCACGCCTGGAGATGTACTGGAGCTTTCTGAATTTATTCAGAACAATCTAGGAGTAGATTATGGCATTCTTGCCAATAACTGTATTGATTCGCGTAAGCGTCTATACGGAACTCCTTGCGCTCCTATGAAGCTAAAAGCCGAGCAAACCGATGACAGCAGCGGACGAATGATCAAAATGACTTTTGAGCAGATTGTTGGCTCAAAGTATGTTCCTGGCCATTACGAAGGCAATGAATCTTTTGCAGCTCCAACTGCAACTGATGAAACCATTGACCTTACCGTTGCAAACGGCAATCAATTTAAGATTGATGCCGATGAGCTTGGCGCAGCCATAGCGATAGCAAGCACAGACAGAGCTACCGGAGATGTAGTTACCTTGATTGGTAGCGGTGGCGGTGATCCATCAACTTTAGCAAATGGAGCCAGCACAGCTGCTACCGTTTTATTGAAAGACGGTACTACCTGGACCGCGCTTGAAAATGCCACAATCACTTTTGAAGTGTTTGACGATGGTACAACTGTATATTTAATTGAACGTGCCCGCACGTAAAAGTGCAGCCTTGAATTTGCCATAAAAAGCCACTCCTAAGCGAGTGGCTTTTTTGTTGTCACAGCTTTTGCAAAAATGCAATTGCATATTTGAGTCACTAATTAGTAATTAATACCAGACACCATGGAAAAAAAGAAAGTAATTGAGGCCCTCAATAAAAATGATGAGCCACAAAAGCAATTTAATGAATTGCTCCAGCTGTTCATAAAACATCCCCATCACGGCCCATCGTTGGCAAAATATTACAATGCCAGTGGTTTCAGTAAAGCCAATTTGGACACGTTGAAATATGACATCAAGCAAACTTATGGCATCACTGATGCTGAAGTGCGCAATTTTGTGCCGGAGAAAAAGCAACCAGTTAATGATGCTAAATCGCGTGAGGAAAAAGTTATGGAGATAGATTTTGAAAATTCCTCTGAAGCTGATTTGATAAAGCAAGCTGAAGAATTGATTGAGTTTTCAAACATAGAGGATCTTATTCCTGCAGCAATTCCAAAATTTGCAAAAGGTTTGCCAGGAAATAAGGAAATGCTTGCTTGGTTATCGGAAAGGGAAATTACTCCAGAGTCAAAAAAGAGCGATGATCTAAAAGCTTTAATTGAAAAAACACAGAGCCAGTTGGAAAGCCAGGCTAAACAAAAAGCTGTGGAGAATTTGAAAAAAGCGCAGGCGTCTTTACTTGGCTCCATTGAAGTGAATGAAGAAACTTCAGAAACTGAAGAAACTGAAGCAGCTCAAGGTAAAAAGGAAATTCAAAAGGCTGAAGCTTCAGAAAAACAACTTCCTGTTCCTGGAGACGAAGCGCAGGAAAAGAAAAAACTGCGCGAGGAATTTCCGTTCTTAAATGAAAAGGATTGCCCGGATAAATTCAAAATCCTTGTGGCCGATAAATATTCGGCGTTGAAAGCATATCACGATGCTTTCGAGGAAATTCAGCGAAAGAAAAAAGCTGGAGACAATGAAGGCCTTTTTGAACTTGGCAAAACAGCTACGGAAAATTGGGAGCTGAACCAACTTATCTATGATGAGTTGAACTACTACCAAGAGCATAAACAGATCCTTGGCAATCATCCCATTTTTGTTGACGATGTGCTTCAGAAAAAAGTTGCTGCCTATTCCACCCAGGAGGCTATGAAGCGCCAGGGCAATCTGCGCTCCTACATTTCGCGCGACACCAAGAAACTGGAAGGCATCAAGGATGCCAAGAAAAAGGAAAATGCCGAGGCCAAAATAAAGGAATGGCAGGACGAACTGGATTTAATCGATAAAAGATTGAATGCAGATGCTGAAAAGAAATAGATTGTTCAAGCTTCCGTCTTCTAGTGGTGTTTCCGAGCCCGCATCATCTGAAAATCACGGAAGCTTTGTTTCAAAATACCTGGCTGCGCACTACCAAAAAGTTGCCAAGCTGGAGGCAGACATAAAACGGCTTCCGGAAAAGGAAGAGTTTTTCTTCCTGCAGAGTGACAATTCGTTTAATGCCTTCACTTTTATTCCGTGGATCTGTAAGCAGACCACAGTTAAGCATCTGTACGCCACAACATACAGCATCAATAAAAGGGTAATTACGGCATTAATGGAATTGCACAGGCAAGGGTTTGTGGACCAAATAACGCTTTTAGTGAGCGATACGATGTTGAAACGAAACCCGATAACAGCAGACCTGCTATCGGCGAGCGCCAAAGAGAATCCGAACCTAAATGTGTTGTTCGCCTGGGTACACGCCAAGGTGTGTTTGCTGGAAACCGAGAAAGGACATTTTGTAATTGAAGGTTCCGGCAATTGGAGCGAAAATGCGTATTACGAACAATATGCCTTTGCCAACTGCAAGGGGTTGTTTGATTTTAGGATGAAACTCTTTACTGAAGTGGATATCCGGTATAAAGCTTTGAACGGGGTTGTAATTAAAAATTAAACTATGAAAGCAATAGATTTTTTAAGAAAGAAAAAAATGTTGGACAAGAAATGTACTGAATTTGAAATTTCAGGAGATTTCGGCAAAGTGTCTCTTCCGGATTTACTGGAAGAATTTGGAGATAAGAAACAGATAAAGCTACGAGCATTTAAGTATGTTTTATTGGTTCTGTGTTTTCTCAGCACTTTAGCGCTGATTGGGTTTTGCTTTTACATTAAAAATTGAGATTATGTGGAATCCAAATGATGAAGCAGAAATGCTTAGGAATGCTAATCCTCAGAATGAAAATGTCCTTGAGGAATTGGTTACAAAACTAAATGAAAAGGTTGTTGCCGATTCTAAAAAGGGGTATCCCTTTGCTCCAGTTCCATATTGTGAAGATGATTATAAATCCGGATTGGGTGGGATTTTTTCAAATACTAAAAAATTCAAAAAAAACTTTCATCCAAAACCAAAGAAGCCGACAATGACATTTTCGGTTCCTTTATCAATATATGAAAAATGGCAAGAGATGAAGAAAAGGAAATAGCGCCGCTTTCTGAAGAAGAAGAAATTTCGCGTATGGCCGCCTGCGGGTTTACCCATACCGAAATGGCTTTGGCATTGGGGTATGATGTAAAAGCTTTTAAGGTCCTGGCTGCAGAAGTGGATTCCAAAATTTGGACGGCCATACAAGCCGGAAAGCTCCAGAGCGAATTTTTGTTGATTGACAAACAACGCCAACTTGCCGAAAGCGGAAATATTACTGCAGTGCAGATTTTTGAGAAGCTTGCTAAAAAGAAAAAGGTTCAGGAATTAAAAGAACAGATTTACTTTGGAATTTAAGTTTGAAAATATTGAGGATATTAATCTGGAAGACATCTATGATTACCTAGAGAATGGTTCAAGAGATGAGGATCCTCCATCCAACCTTTATTTATATATGCGTGCAATGGAGCGCGTGTATATGATGCATAATCGCATCGATACGTATGGTAGCAGGGATGCTATTGTTCGCCATCTTGAAAAATTTGAGGGCCTCTCCTATTATTTAGCCAATAAACTTTACAATCAAACTGTAGAATATTTTTATTGCGATTCCGAGATAAGTAAGGAAGCCTGGATGCAGAAAATTGCAGAAGGCCAGGAAAAAGATATCAATTTGGCTAGAAATATTGCCGAAGACGTTACAGATTTATCTAAAATCAGCGGTATGTGGAAAAATCTTCGGGAAACGATAGAAAAGGCGTTTCCTGATGGCGATGCTCCCACTGAAGATATTATGCCACGCTGGTTAAAGGTGTATACCCAAACTCCTGAAGATGTTGGTATTCCTTCCGTAAACAGAAGGGAATTGTCCGCTTGGATTGATGATAACCTTGCAGATGTTAGTGAGATTGTCAAGGAACGGATAAAAATTGAAGCTGGAATTCTTCCAGGAAACTTTTTCCTTGAGGAAAAAAATAATCCACGAAAACTTTAAAAATGAGTTTTACTTCAGAAGATCAATTTGTAGAAATGCGCTTGGCAAATTGGCTGAGCCAAATGATTGCATATATAGCCCCACAACATTTACAAATAGTAGCCGGCCGTGGAGTATCGAAAACGACACAAATACAGGCGGAACGTATGCAGGAAGTAGTGTTGGATATGCCGGGAAGCCTTCAGATTTTGGTGTGTAATACATATACAAATGCTAGGACTAATATTGTACCATCTCTTTTGGAAGGGTTTCAGAATTACAAAGGATGGTATGAGGGAAAAGATTTTGTTGTTGGTGTTAGGCCTCCAACTTGGTTTAAAAGATGCTTTAAACCATTGGTTAGTTATAAAAATGTTATATCCTTCGCTAATGGTGCTTGTGTGGTTGTTGGTTCGTTAGAAATGATTTCTGGACTTGCAGGAAACTCCTATCAACACCTTTATGCTGATGAAGTAAAGTATGACGATAAGAGCAAGATGAATGTTATATTTCCAGCATTGCGAGGCAATAATAAATATCCACATTCTCCATATTACCTTGGTACAACTTTCACTACGGATTTACCTGACATTAATTTGGGAAACCACGATTGGATTATGGACTATGAGAAGGAAATGGATTTGGAACGGGTGAAAGCATCCTATTACTGCGGATATGAAATTAATAAAATTAATTTAGAAATAGTTAGGGCTGTTCGATTCAGACAGAAAAAAAAGATCAAAAAATTAATAGCCAATAAGGCTAGATGGATGCTGAAACATTATAAAATTAGGAAAGGATTGTCTTTTTTCTATGTAACATCCACATTTGCCAATATAGATGCGCTCACAAACGAAGTAGTTTATAACATGCTGAAGTCTTTAGGAAAGGAAACTTTTAAACAAAGTGTTCTTTCTTTAAAGAGTAAATTGGAGGAAGGTGATCGTTTCTATCAAGGTTTGGCAGATAAGCATTTCTATGAAGCTGAATATGCAGAATATTCAGAAAGTATCGGTTTGAAGGGTATGCCTACTTGTAAAGTATTAAAATTTTATGATCCAAAAGAACCATTGGAATGTGGGATGGATTTTGGGAAAATGATTAGCGCAGTTTTTGGACAGCCTTTTGGGAAGGAGTATCATATTTTTAAAAATATTTATGCGGTAGTACCCGAGAAAACTCGCGAATGGGCAGATAAATTTTTAAAATTTTTCCAGGATCACGATTACAGGGTTTTAAATTTATATTATGATCGCTCCGGAAATCAATATGGTTCCAGTGGTCGTGATTGGGCCAGTGAGGTTAAAGATTCAATTGAATTGGACGGTGATGGTAAAAGAACTGGATGGCGTGTTAATTTAATGAGCCGTGGCCAAAGAACTATATTTCATAGCGATGAATATTTTTTAATGAAACAAGTGCTTTCAGAGGAACTTGAGGGGCTACCTATTTTAAGAATAGAAAAAATGCAATGCAGGGAGTTAAAAAGCTCAATGGAGTTGAGTAAAATTCTTTTAAAAATTGATTATAAAACTGGAAAGAAAACTATCCATAAGGATAAATCTTCAGAAAGTTTGCCGCCAAGTAAATTGCCGATGCAATCAACAAATATGAGTGATGCTTTAAAATACTTGATGTATCGAGAAGAATGGGTAAAAATTGTAAAGCGAAAGAAAAGCGTTATTATTACTGCGCTGGATGGGATGTAGGTTTTTCTTTAATTACAGGTTCGAAAAATATAGGATTGCCAAATATTCCTCCTTTTTTAATAGGAATATATACAGCCTTTACCCCGCATTTATTGATGAATTCGCTCACTTTTTGGTAATGCCTATCCATAATACTACTTTAAAAGATTTTCTAATTCAAAATCAAATTTTTCTGTAAAACTTTTTGGAACAATCCAGTATTGGCCACAATTTGATTTTATGAATGAAATTCTAAATTGTGTTTCAATTTCTTCAAAATGAAATTTTCCTGTTAAAACGTCTGGATCTTTATTTATCCATTTCACTGTATGTGGCACAGTGATTATATTTTCAGGATATGATTTTGCGTCTGGAAGCTTCGCAATTACTTTTTCAAGAATTTCTTTTTTAGATTCTTGTTTCATACTAATTCTTTTGATGGGAGTTGGAAGAAAATGAATTTAAATAGTTTTTTGCTGGATGGAATTTCATCGTAGCCATTACTGAAAAATCTTCTTGTCTGATTTGCGTAATAATTGAACCTAAGTAAATTCCGCTATAACTTATTTTTTTATTCCAAAGTTGTTCGGAGAATAAATTTATTTTTTCTGGGTGGAATTCGTCAAACTCAGGAGAATTATTAACGAAACGTTCGCAAACTTCTGCTACAAATTTGCTGAGTGAATTTTGATGAATTTCAACTATTGGGGAATAATCAAACGAGGAAATGAAATCTTTTTCCATTAATTTATTTTCGAATTTTTTAAAATCGAAATCAATAAGTTTGGGTACTATATCTATCTTCTTCTCCATAAATCAAAGATAATCAAAAATTTGTTCGCACAATTGTTAGGAAAATACTATATATGTGCGTATTTAGTAAAATATTTATAATGTATGCACATAAAAAAACGCCTTACGATTGCAGCGTAAGGCGTTCACGGAAAACAACTAAAAGGGGATCTTAATCCCCTTTGTTGATTTTATAAACAAATGGAGTTTTTGTTTTCCAATAGTCGTGGTTAATTATGTAACTATTCCAAGGCGTATTATTCTGCAGGCTGTCCATGTGATGGACTTCTGCCTTTACGCCGTGCATTGCCAAGTTTATGCAAGTCATTTTCACGCATATATGGTCCATATCCTGTGCTACATAGTAGTTACCGGGAGCGTGTATGTGGGTTGCCAATATCATACGGCCACTACCGCAGGTGGGTTCGTTGATATTCTTTCCGAAAGTTCCTTTTGGAATTATCATTTGGGCGCACATTGTGCAAATCGCTTGAGGGGTGAAGAATTGCCCAAGGCCACTTTTTTTATAGTTGCCGGCAATGGCTTCATAAAAAGAGCCGAGAGGGTCTGTCCATTCGCCCGCTCTGCGGGCGTTTTCATAAATAATGAACAAACTGCCCAGCATTTTGGGAAATCTATTTATCTCGTCTTCGCTGTATTTTCTTATGGTACTGAGGTACCAGTCCTCTTGTGTTTGTCGTGCGAGCACACAAATAACAAGGGTTAGAAAATCGTCGAAGACGCGCGCGGCATCGTGGCGCATCGCTATAAAGGAAAAGAGGGAATTAAATTCCCTCAAATCCTGTGGTATATCTGTTGATTTAGGCACTTTCTTTCTTTTTTAGGGGTTCAACTTGCGCATTGCTGAAAATGTAGGCTAAAGGGTAAAATTTAGATTTTTTGCCCTGCTCCTCGTTTTCCTCTTGGGGGTCGGTTTCTTTTTTATCTCTAGGCTTTCCCCAGATGCAAAAAGCCTTTTCACCTTTCTTTACTGCAAAGCCGTTTTTCATCCATCCTTTGAAGCTTTTAAATTCTTGGTGGGTTTCATTTGTATAGAAGTGATTTATCACGATTTCGTTAACGTTCCCTTCTTCCATTGCTTCGGTTTGAAGCATCATTTTTGCCACTTTTGAAATTTCCCTCAAGGCTTGGCGTTTCTTTTGTACTGGCGTTAATTCTTTACTTTGTGTTTCCATGATATATAATTTTGAAGTGTTGGAATTAAAGTTTTGAAGCGTGTATCGTTTCGCCTGTCGGCTAATTCCTTACCAATATTGTACGTTAGGCGTTTTCAGGTTTTTGCTAACGGGGTGCATCCTCAAAAGCCGTTATACAAAATTCCTCCCCGACCACGTGTATTTTTAAAAAATGTACTCGTTAAAATCGTTGTGCTGTGGTTCTGCTTCGGCTCGGAATTTCTCCGCTATGGCTTGCGCTTTATTGAATGCGTTTTTGCATTGCTCTTTAAAAAATTTATAATCGTCATAATTGAAGATTGACGAAAAACCCTGTTTTTGTAGAATGCTTTTAACTTGCTCGGAAAGCAAAAAAGGGTTAGTTTTACGGCTGTTCAATGTGTTGTTTTCCATGATACTTTGAATGTGTTATAAAAACCCCTATCGCCCTGCAACGGCTTTAGGGGTTCTTTGTTAATATTAGATTTGGAAGTTTAAAATTTCCTTGTCTGTCTGCGTTTGAAGTGTGGAAAGTTCTTTTTCCACTACGTCCAAAAGCATGTTAATAGTTAGGGGGTTGCTAATCTTGAAGCGGTAGCCATTCCCTGCGGAAAATTCCATTTTGGCTTCGGTTCCGTCTTGCCCAACTCGGAAACTGGTTAACTCGTCCAGCTTGGTATCAATCCGGTTTTTCTTGTCGGCTAACTTGTTAAAGATTTCAAGTTTTTTAACTCTGCTTTCTGCAGTAGGGTTCAAAATTTGGTCGATTGTGGTACCTGCTTTTTCCACGTTTGCCGTTTTAGTTTCCTGTGCTGTTTGCTTTGGTTCTGCTTTTGCAGTTCCATTTTTAGCGGTTGCACTTTTTTTGTTGTTTGTGGCTTTCGCCTCTTTCAATTTTTCCATGATGTATGGTTTTAAGGGTTATTATTATAACTTAAAGATACGAAAAAAAGTCGGAATTTCCGACCTTTAAACACGCCAAATATCTATATTTTACAGGGGTTTAGGCTAATTTTTACTTATTCTAAATAACATATTTTTAAAACAAAAAACCCTCAAAAATTTCATTCCATTAAAAATCAAAAAAACCTAATTAACTGAATTTCAGCAAACAAACCCAAAACAAAAACCCGCATCGGGTTTTTGAAGCATCGCAGATACCGTCCCGCTCAATGGCGTTATTGCAATTGCATAAAGGCTTTTTTCTTAGATATATGACGAATGCCCATAAATAAAGGGCTTGCACGCCCAACCACTTAGGTCTTAACCACTACAACCACTTATTCGGTTTTAGTGGTTATAACCATTAATTACCTGTCACAATCAAGCCAACCATTATGTTATATAATTGTGGAATGATTGCAATTGCACATTACGAAGCTTTAAAGCAAATGAGGAAGTTGTCTGAAGACAACATACCTTTTTCATTTTCATTTTTAGGATGCAACTTATCTACTCGCCAGAGCGATGGGTTCAAGGAAATAAAAAAAGCAAAGCTTCGGGTGGGGCTATCATCTGAGCACGGTATTAAATCTCGTAGCCTTATAGGCTATACCGATCTAGAAACAAACCAAGATCGTTGGTTCTACTTTCCGTTGCTTACCTCGTTTAACCAATATGAAATCAAATGTTCGAAGTAGAAATGATCCGCGACAATGGCGGCTTAGTTACAACCAGTGAGGCTTCATTTACGTTTGAAGCTGTCGATAACCCTAGAGATCTAGATAACAAGCGTAATGAAGGGAAATCATTTGATTGGACTTCTCAATCATACGAATTACAGGGTTATACAATTTTTCCTTACGGCAAGACAGATGATTTGCCTAGAGAAATAAGAGATGTTGTTCTTGACAACAACATAGCTCCCGGTATATTAAGGAAGAAAACACAGCTTCTCTGGGGAAAGGGTGGGCTTCTGTATACAGAGGAGTTTGATGAAAAAGGAAAACTATACAGGAAGTGGGTAAAGGACAATGAAATATCCGATTGGTTATACAGTTGGGACGCAGACACCTATATTACTAAAGCGTGTGTTGATTATGATTATGCTGAAGGGGTTGGCACTATGTTTAAGCTAAACAGAGGGCCACGTATTGGTGGTCGTCCATTTATAGCTGAATTGGAGCATAGAAACCTAATTGAGCATAGATTGGCTAAGGAGTCTTCTGATAAAGGAAAAAAAGCTACTCGTTGTATTTATACTCCTGATAATACAGATCCGCATACATTAGGAAATGAACATAGCGTTTATCCCCTATTTGATTTTAGAGATCCCTTCAAATATAAAAATGCTTACTTCTACAGTAGTATGTACTCCTTTTGTAGTGAGCACTATGCCATTCCTTCAATTTACGGTTCATTGAATTGGCTGCGTCGTTCTACGGCTGTCCCTTTAATACTGGAAGCATACATTAAAAATGGAATTAATGTAAAGTATCACGTTATTTCCCCTGCAAAGTTTTGGGAAAAAATGGAAGATGAATTAAAGGAAAAATGCAGGCTGGATAACAAAAAGTATGATGCGTCAATGCTCCTTACCGAGAGGACTAAGTATTTACGAAAAGTAACTAAAGCTCTTTCGGGAGCAGATAACACAGGTAAGTTCTGGCATACAGTTAAGTATGTTGAAGTAGACGGAAACAACATTCTAGAGCACGGATGGGAGATAAAGGAGATACCAGGAAAGATTAAAGATTTAATAAATGGGAATCTTGAAATTGGAAGAGAAGCTAATCGTGCTACTGCTGCCGGTGTAGGTATGCACCCAGCATTAGGCGGAGCAGGTGAAAGTGGAAAGTCCGATTCCGGAAGTGAGCAGCTGTACGCTCTTAAAAACTATCTAATCACCGGTATCGATATCCCTGAAATGATAGTATGCAAAGCTTTGAACTACGCCATTAAAGCCAACTGGCCAGAAAAGGAAGTAAAAATCGGCTTCTATCACATAGCCCCGCAAAGGGAAGAAGACACAACAAGTACAGATCGCGTTAAAAACAAAGTATAATGAAACTACTATTCAATAAAGCAGGAGCCGATTTTAGCAAAGAGTTCAAGGATGCCCTTGGGTTCGTGGATGCCGATTTCAAATTTCAGAAAATAAAGCCTGATCTTGTGAATGCCACTCAAGAGATTGCCAGCTTCCTTGGCAATGCTACTTATTTGGAAATTGTAGCTACCTATGAGAGCAATTTTGATTACGAAACCACAGCTGGGCAGATCCTCCAGTTTGCACAAAACGCCATTGCCAATCTCGCTTACCGATATTTTGCTCCAAGCAATGACCTTCAGCACGGTACCAACGGCCGTAAGATGCTAACCAGTGAGGATAGCAAAACGCCATTTGAATATATGATTGTTGCTAGCAACGACGAATTGGAGCGCCGCTCCCATCGTGCTATGGACAATCTCATAAACCTATTGGATGAAAGTTCAAATACCTGGAAGGCTTCAGATAATTACAAGGCCACACATCGCCTATTTGTACGCACTGTTAAAGAGTTCAACCAATTTTATACAATCAATTCGCGATACTTATTGGAAAAACTTTCTCCTGGCATCGCCATGGCGGAAAAACGTTTGATCATTCCTAGAATTGGACAAACTGCCTATGATGCGCTGAAGGCGAAAAGAAAGGATGGTTCCGCTTTATCTGCAGATGAAGAAACCCTGCTTTTAATGATTCAGGAAGCAACCGTGTACGCTGCACTTGCCTGGGGCGTTATCCGTCTGCAGGTAACATTGTTTCCAGACAGTATATCTCAAGCTGTGCGTGGTGATAGCGCTACGATTAAAGGCAGAATGCCAATAGTAAATAATCTATTGGACCAGCTGGAGCAAAAATTCAAAGAAGACACAGCACAAGTGCTTTTGGATATCGAAGCCGCCGTTAAGGAACCGGATCCAGAACCAACCACTCAAACAACCAATTGCCCCGATGAAGACAAGTTCGGTTTTAGAACCGATGATGGCTTCGTAGGATAAAAAATCAACCTATAAGTTTACTTTCTATGATAAAAAGAATAATCAAATTTTTAAAGCGCCTTCGCCGTCGTTGGTTTTTGTCTCGCCAGGCAAAAGCAATGCAGCCAATCGTTGATCAAATGATTAAAGATCGTAAAGCATTGCGACGGGACATTAATCAATTCCTCCGGAAATATTTCAAAATAGATGCCCGAAGCAAATACATTCCTGCAGACTTCAAAAACAAAGAGGAAGTGAAGTTGGCAATTTTGGACAAATTCAGTCCAAAAATGGAAGAACTGAATGTAACATATGAGCAGCTGTTCAAATGACAGATTTCCCCGAAATATTGCCCATACAAATACCTGAGCTAAATAAATGGCTGTATTTGCCATTGTGCCTGGAGAAAATGGACCAACGGCAATACATCGCATTTTTCAGCCTTGTGTACCGAATGGAAACCAAGGAAATCGATTACTATGAATTTGCAACTTTGGCGGTTTACGAATTGCTGGAGCTTAAAAAAGGCGATCGTAAGTTGCCGGAAGAGGAGCTGGAGGAAGCATTGAGCAATATTGCGATGTTATCAGAATATATTGCGGCTTACTTCAATAGAAATGACAACGTAATTTCGTTAAAGCTGGAATATACTCGCAACTACATAGATTGCGTTACACTTCCCTTCAACAAAAAATACTATGGTCCATCCCAATGGTTTCGCGATGTTGATTTTGGCGAATATGAAGACGGATTGAACCGTTTCCTGCAATATAATGAAACGCCTTGCCGTGAATTGCTCCAGGAACTAATGGCCACCTTCTACCGGGAAAAAAGAAACGGCAAGCGCTTTGGATATCTTTCTTCTGAAATTGAAAGTGCAGCACATAGCTTCTCACAGGTTCCGATTGGTGCACTATATGGCTTTTACTACAACTTTGCAATGTTCCATACCTATTTCAGCGGTTCGCAGGTGTATTATAGCGGTCAGCTTATAGATCTGTCCATTCTTTTCACCAACCAACCTGCAGATGAAAGTTCCAGTTACGAAAGTCCATATCCTTCGCTTGGCATCAAGTCCACGGGAATAGAGATTGCAAAAACAGGGGTTTTGGGCAATTTAAAGCAAGTGCGTGGCACAAAGCTTTGGGATGTGGCCTTGCTCCTTTACGATATGCGAAAAAAGGATTTGGACGAACGCGAAAAACAAAAATTAGCTAAAAAAGAATAGGTATGTATCAAGATTTAAGCCCATTGTTCGAAAAACTACATCAAAAATTTGTAAATGATGTTATGCAGGAAGAAGATATTCAAGTTCTAACGCAGCGACTTTTGAATACACATAATCCTTTGAAAAAAGAACTTATTCAGGCGAGGATTGAAAATATTAACCACAAAAGCACAAACTAATGGCAGCAATACAGGATTTTAAGAATTATATGGACGAGATTCAGGAGCAAATAGCCGGGATCAACCTAAATAAAGTGGTAACATCTGAAAAGCAGCTTACCAAATACCTAAGCGATTTAGAGCGTGATCAAAACGCATTGATGATCGGCCTTATGCCAAATTTCGGCAATAACAGTCCATCGAGCGGCGATGCCTTTCGTTTAAAAGGCTTCACGGAATTAATGATCTTTGAAAAAACTGATTTTTCTGAATTAACCGAGGAAAAATACGTTTCCCAAAGCGATCGCCTTTTCGCCATTGCACAATTAGTTAATGATAAGCTGCTGGAAGATCATTTGAAAGGTTCCTGCAACATTATGCGTTTTCTCGATCCCACCAGCATTCAGATTGTGGATGTGTACAACAATAGCCAGTGTAATGGTTGGACGGTTGTATTTACATTTGATATTTAAGTATAAAAGTCGTAAATTCCGACCATAAAAAGGAAATTTATGACACTCACGGATATCGATAAAGCAATTTCAAAAATTTTGGCGAGCGATGAGCTCCAAAAAAACGCTGGAATTGATAAAAGACTAAAATATGAATTGCTTAACCAGGATAAGCGAATTGTTTCAGTTTCAAAAAAACTGGAAATACTCTGGAAAGCCGGAATGCTAAAATTAACCGATGGCACAAAATGATGATGTATTAAAAGGCCGTTTTATGTCACGAATTCTTCGTGAGGAGGGTCAAAACATAGAGCAGGCAAAATTAAAGGAGGTTAGTAAATTTGCCAGCCGCAATAATTTTGCCGCACAATACACCAATGACGAAACTAAGTTGGTAATGCGCCACCCCATTGCGCTGCGCTTTATTGATATGAAAACCCGAAATACTAAAGAGGGCAAGATCCGCAAAGTTTCACATCCGGTACATAACAAAATAGTAATGGGCCACGCCAATAACATTGTACGCCGTGCTTCTTTTGAGTACACTTCAGCGATGAAAGAGACCCTTTTAAAGGATTTTCCACAAAACCTATAAAGTTTTAAATATATTGGGTAGTCATTTTTAAAACTAACCAATATGAATCAAAATTTTGAAACCTGGCAGGATGAGCTCCTCGCGGTAGACTCCTCAGAAAACCACAAGCAAACGATTGCTGAAATCGAAATCTCAATTCTAGAAAGCCCCGCGGCAGATGACTGCGCCTTTCGCCTAAAGGCCTTTTGGCTATTGCGCCACCTGGCGCGCCTTGTGTAGTAACATTATCTCCCCGATTTATTTTGCTATATTTATTGTCTAACCGTAATATATATCGATTATGAAAAAATTTACACTACTACTCTTATTGTGCAGCACTTTCATTTTTGCTCAGAACCAAGTGGACCGTTTTGAAGCTACGGCTGAAGGATTTCCAAATTATGTGGTTCTGGAATTTTCTGAGAAATCTGCAAATGAAATATTCACACAGGTCCAAAAATGGGCTCAATACAATCTTCGCAATTCAAAAGATGCCACTTACAGTGAAATCGAGAATGAATATATTGCATATTCACTTTTTATTGATCGAGCCTTTAAAGTAGATGCTTTTTATGGTATCGATTATGATTTGGAACTCCGAATTAAGGAAGGAAAGCTTCGCATAGATTTAAAGGTGAAATCTATGCCGCTAGATCCAATTTCTACAGGTGCTGATTTAACCTTCAGCAAAGGATTAAATTCTATGTTTAAAAACAACGGTGAACCAAGAAGCTTAAAAGACAGACAACTAAAACGTCAAGCGATCGAAGATTTTGCAAATGGTTTGGTTGCTTCAATTAACAATGCTGTATTAGGTAAAACGGATTTAAAAGATGATTGGTAAAATTTGTTATATTTGTTGTGCAGAACACATCAAATATGACCTTAAACAATTTTAATCTAGCCCAAGAGAGAGCCAGTTGGACTGGCAACTTCGTCTATTTGATGTTGTTCTGCAGCTCTCTTGGGTCTATTAAACAAAATTATGCAGAACAACATCACAAAATTTTACCGGAACAAAATTGAACTTACCTCTATAGAAGGTATCGAAGTAGACGAAGGTTCACTTTGGAAACTAAATCCCGAACAAAACCTATTAGTTTTGGAAGACGAAGATCAATATGCAACCGCACAATTAAATGACAAATTTGAGGAATCAATTTGATTTTTGATAACGGCTTTAATAAAATGCAGTAGCGCACAACCGAACCAATGAACAGATGCAGAACGCCAACCTGCGCTATTCATTTTATTTATTGTTGGCATTTCGTTTTTGAGCGATGGCAGTTTATGTAGGAACTCGAGAATATAAATACGGCAGAATGCTTATGAGTCATATGGCGGCTGATACCTTAGAAGAACTTCACCAAATGGCACAAAGTGTAGGGGTAGCCAAGCGACATTTCCAAAATAAGGAAGGAAAGCCGCACTATGATATTTGCAAACAGAATAAGCTAAAAGCGATTGAACTGGGAGCGATTGAAGTAAACGACAGGCAAATTATAGAACTGTACCGAGCGTTGGCCAAATGAATGCCAACTAGCTGCTAAGCCCACCCTCCGGTGGGCTTTTTTATTGTTTGCACTGGTGTCACAACTTTCCCCACCGCCTTTTTATAACATTGAGGTAAAATCTACCCTCAATGGCAAAGCGAATAGTTGATGAAGAAATGCGGTTTACAGTCGTTGTTAATGGCAATGCTGCACAAAAGGAACTCTATGAATTAGAACAGGCTAATCGTAAATTGAAATCAGCAAATACTGATTTAAGAAAAGAACGAGCGCAACTTTTTCGCGAAGGAAAAAAGGGTACTGCTGAATATAAGGCTCTTACCGACCAGATAAATAAAAATTCAGTAGTAATTGGAGCGAATGCAAAAAGAATGGATGCGCTTCAAAAGGAGATTGGGATTACTGGTCTTTCACTGAATCAGCTAAGACGACGGGCAGCGATACTTGGTACCCAATTGCGAAATATGATTCCCGGCTCAGCCGACTTTAATCGTATTCAAGCTGAATTGAAGCAAGTTACTGCCCGTATGAGAGAATTGCAGGCCGCTTCTCGTAATACAGAAGGAAGCTTATCAAAAATTGCAGGCGGTTTTAATAAGTATGCTGTACTTGGAACATCAATTATTGCATCTTTCACTGGAATAGCCATTTCATTGCAAAAGACAATAGATTATCAAAAGGAATTTTCAGACGCTTTATCCGACGTCCAGAAAACGACTGGAATGACTAAAAAGGAAGTGGATGATTTATCACGTACCTTCGGATTTTTAAATACCCGCACCTCGCGTATTGATTTATTAAAAATTGCTGAAGAGGGCGGCCGAATAGGGATAGCTAAAGATGAAATTGGCGAATTTGTAAAGGTTATGGATAAAGCGGTGGTCGCTTTATCAGATTCATTTCCTGGAGGAGTAGAGGAAACCGCCTCTAAACTTGGAAAGTTAAAGTTGCTCTTTAAAGAAACAAAAGATCAAGGAGTGGATAAGGCATACAACGCTATAGGTTCAGCAATTAATGAACTGGGCGCAAACGGTGTTGCCACGGAAAATAATATTGCGGAATTTGCTACACGTGTTGGTTCATTGCCCGAATCTATGAAACCATCAATAGCAGATGCGTTAGCTTTAGGTGCCGCCTTTGAAGAATCTGGAATTCAGGCCGAGATTGCGGCACGGGCGTATGGAATTGTATTAAAGCAAGCTGCGGAAGAAAGCGCAAAGTTTGCAGAAGTAATGGGAATTACTAATCAAGAAGTAAAGGACTTGATTAATGAGGATCCATTGGAATTTATGATAAAATTCGCCCAAGGCTTAAAGGGAATGAATGCAACTGATACTGCAAACACTTTAAACTATTTGGGCGTTTCAGCTGATGGGGCGAACAAAGTTTTAGGTGCGGTCTCAAATAATACCGCACGTTTCCGCGAACAGTTGGCACTTTCCTCAAAAGCAATGAGGGAAGCAACTTCATTGACAAATGAATTTAATACCAAAAACAATAATCTTGCGGCAAATTTAGATAAGATTAAAAAAACCTTGATTGGTGCCTTCAATTCCGAAGCGCTGACAAAAGCATTATCTGGATTAACGTCGTGGTTTGGAAGATTAATCGGCGCAATTAAAGACACTACGGATGCTGCTGTACAAGAGCGCAATGAGTTATTCAAGCTTGAATCAATGATTTTCAACGTGAATACAACCACCGCTGATCGTGTGAAACTTATAAATAAATTAAAGACTCTTTATCCCGATTTATTAAAAGATATTAATGCCGAAACTGTTTCCAATGAGCAGCTAAAAGTAGCCTTGAAGGCTGTCAATGACCAATTAATAAATAAAATAATAATTGCGCGTGAGCAGGATAAAATTGATAGACAGAATGAAAAAACCGCAGATCGTCTTCAAACTTATTTGGAAAAAGAAATGGAGTTGCGGGAAGCCGTTGGCGCTATGGCTGGAGACACAAAAGGTTTTAGTTTTGATTCCAATAAATCAGAACTCGAAAATGCGATTGCGTTAGCCGACCAATATTTAAAAAATGCGGGTAGAACTCCATCCGTTATCAAGCAAGTTTCCGATGGATATTTTGCGCTAAAAAATTCAATTTCAGCTTATAAATCGGCACAATATCAATTAAATCGCGAGCAAAAGGAAGGAAATATTCTTTTAAATGAGCGGGAAGCTCTAATGAAAAGGTTGGGTATAAGTGATGCTCCAGCACCTTCATCAACTTCTACCACTACTGATACTACCGAAACAGCTACATCAACTTTTAATGTTGGAGGGAATAAAGAAAATGATAAAAAAGCTGCAGAGGAAAAACTGAAGTTAATCAAGTCTTTAAATGAAGACATTGCAGAAGCCAACAAAAAAGCCGAGGATGAAAGATTGGCATTATTGGATGCGGGTTATTTAAAAGAACTTCAAAAATTAAAACTGGCGCACGATAGAGAGAAAGCTGCGCTTTGGGCACAAATCAAAACCAAGGAAGAGTTGGCTGAAATGGATCCTGAAGTTGCTGAAAAATACTTAGAGAGAAATGAGGCTTTGTTAAATCAAATGTTAGCTCAAGATACTTCCTACCATTTAGAAAGAGCAACTATTATTGAAAAAGGAATAACAGACTACATACAATCCCTGGAAGATGAATATCAAAGGGCAAAATCGGCAAGAGAGACTGCTTTTAATAATGAACTTGCTCTTTTAGGTGACAATGAGAAAGCAAAAGAACAATTAAAAAAGGAATATCAGGCAGAAGAATTAGCAGCTGATAAAGCCCACTTAGAAGAGTTGATGACTCAACTAAAAACTATCATTTCTGAAGAAGAATTCGAGGGTTTCAAACTAGACTTGTTTTCAGAGGAACAAAAACAGAATTTAATAAAAAGACTTGAAGAAGCTGGATTAAAATTAAGTGAAATTCAAGCTATAATGGCTGCTCTTCAAGGAAAAGGTGGCGGCACTGAAAGTGGTTTAGATATTCAAAATGAAAAGACCGACTTCTTTGGTTTTACTGCAGATGAATGGCTAAATGTTTTCAAAAATCTTGATGATACTCGAGAGCGGTTTAACGCTATGATAATGACTATAGGAGTTTTGCGTTCTGCGTGGAGCGATTATAATAATTATCTCAAGGCTGGTGAGGATGCCAAAATAAAACAATACGAGCGCAATCAGCAAAGAATGAAAGCTGTTTTAGACCAACGCCTTGCTTCTGGAATGATCAACCAGCGCCAATACGATCAAGCAGTAAAAGCGGGCGAAGAACAAGTGGCCAAGCAAAAAGCCGAGATTGAATACAAACAAGCAAAAAGGGAAAAAGCCCAAAAAATCGTTGATACAATTATAAATACATCTGTTGCTATTATGCAAGGTTACGCTCAATTGGGTCCGATTGGGGGAACTATTGCCGCGGTTTTAATAGGAACTTTGGGTGCCCTTCAAATTGCAACTATTGCAAGGCAACCATTGCCCGCAAAAGGTTTCCAAACAGGATATTATGACAGTTTTCCGGTAGAAAGGGAACAGGATGGAAAGCTTTTTAATGCGTCTTTCGGCGGACAATCGAGAAGTGGTATGGTTTCAAAACCAACTGTATTCTTGGCTGGAGAGCAAGGCCAACATTTCCCAGAATTAATTGTTTCCGGTCCCGACCTCAAAAAATTCGACCCTGAAGTGGTAAGTTCCATTGGCCGTGAGATTCGCAGGGTAAAAGGCTACGAGCAGGGCTACACTTCACCTGCGGTGGCAAGGGCAGAAAGTCCGGCAGCCGTTGCTCAGGATAACTCAGCTTTATTGGCGGTGCTTTCAGAAGTTAGCCAAACAATGCGAGAAATTAAAGAAAAAGGGTTGAACGCCTGGCTTGTGCGCGATATGGAAAACGCAAAAAAAATGCAGGACGATCTGGACAAACTAAAAAAATACAAACAAAAAAGCCAAGTATAATGTACCAAGTTTATACAGACAATCAAGTTTTTGAGGATGGCACCGCAAACATTGCGTGCAATCTTATTCACCAATATTTAATAGACGAGTTTGATGCGCCTACCATTGCGGCAAATTTTTTCTTAACGGGAATGCCTGCCAGAATTATTCAAGGAGATCCAGACACTGATGTTTCAGTTATTTCCTTTGGGACATCTCAGGATGCTATTTTTGAGTTTTGTGTAAGCAAAATAGCCGAAAAGTTAAATGCTTCCGGCACGGTTCGTTTTAACGACCAAGGACAAATGGTTTATAATGAACAAATTTTTGTAGAGTTCTGGCTACTTCTATCTCCGGGTACACTTGTTACTGAAAATGATATAGTAATGCAGGATAAAGCAAATATTCCGGCTTATATAATTTAAAAGATATGTATAATATTTCACTTTCTGCTGCGCAGGCATTTAATAACAATCCTGCATCCAAACCACCACAAACCGGATGGATATTCAGCCCGCCATCTCCCTACACTATTTATAGTTTTATTGGTAACCCAATGCCTCCAGATTTAACCATTCAATCCTTTATAAAAGATTATATCTTTTCAATGGGCACGAATACCTATACTGATTACTATGTAAAAATGAGCATAGCCCATCCTGTTTTAAATGGGCAAAGGGTTCCAATGTTCGATATTTCGGGGCCTATTGCAGATGCAACTGGTGATGGCTATCATTTAACGCAAGCAAATCTGGACGTAGATCATATCCTTGATTTTGATTTTATAAACTTTCCCGCAGGTAATTACCGTGCTCAAATATTATTCCTGGTATACGGCAAGATTGAAGATTTCTTTTTTGAATTTATTGAAACGGTACGTTTCAATGTAGACCTGGTGCGTCTTAATGTGGGTGATATTTACATTACTCCTGCAGAAGCTGTAGAGATGCACTATCTTTTGGGAGGTACGCTTCCTTCAAGCGTTTCCCGCAACCTTTATGTAAACGGTGCCTTTACGGTAACGGTAGGAGATCATATTGCGCTCTCGGGTGGCAACTTAGTTTTGGTTAGTGATATTGACGGCGTTAAAACCTACTCAGGTAGTGGTAATCAGACCATTAATTTCACGCTTGAGAGTTCCATAAATTCGCTTCCCGATCCTGGCGACCTTTACGAAGTACAGGCGCTTTTTAATGTTCCAACAATGATTTTGGCCGTTGATGTAAAGATTCATCTTTACGAGGCCGGAAATAATCGGGTTTTCCCAGAATTGTTGCGCTTCACTTCCGTAAAGGGAGTGCTTGAGGCACCATACCAAAGCTTCACGATTGAAGGTTTTGGTGCTTTTACGATTACGCATCCCAATTGGTTGGAACTTGAGGGTTCCGCATCGGGAAACAATACCACGACAAAGAGCATCAAGCCAATTCACTCCGACAATTTAAACCCTGGTTTTTATTCCGGAAAAATCAAAGTGGTGTTCGCTTCTGAAAATTATTTTATTGATGTTTTGCTTGAGGTTGTAGATAGTCTGCAGTCTGGGTTCTCGAAAACAGGAATAAACTTTACCAAGGACCGTGATGGAATTTCAACCATCTATGGTAATAATTTAAATAAGGTACAGCTTTTAATGAGTATTGAAAGCTATTTTTATAATTCTTCTGAGTCAAAAATTTTACCTGCAGATTTTACCAAGGGTATTTTCAATGGCCTTTCAGATTTTTGGCTCGGCGACATTGCGCATAAGGCAATGCCATCTCTTAAAAAACTTACGGATATCGGCTTTAGGTTTTTCCAAAACCCTGGTGGCGGTGCAGATTTATTTGGGTATAAAGTTTTTAAATATTATAACCCGGCCAAAGTTTATTTTTTAATGAAATACATAAGCCGTGAAACTGGTGATCAAGTAGGTCCTTCAAAGGAATATCATGACATCCAATTTTTAAAAGGCAGAAAGCCCAAACGTTTTTTCTCAAGCTTTGGAATCGTTGATTTTAAGGAATCTCCAATTCGTGTAACCAAAAAATCATTTACACTACTGCCGGTTTTCCGGAACAACTCAATGTCATTGATAGAAATCTACAGAAATGGAATCCTTTACAAAAAAATCTATCCAGATCGCGGAAGTGCACAGCTCTTTGGTGTGCAATTGTCATTTGCTCCATTTGCCCCGGGCGATATGATTGAGGCACGTGTTGTCAACCTGACTACTCAAGAAGATGAGCACCCTTATTTTTCGCAATATTATATCCTATTCGAAGAAGGAAAGAAAAGTTATCATCTTGTGTGGGAAAATGAACATGGTATTTTAGAAGCTTTTGAATTCACCGGTGATTATGAATTTAAAAGTGAGCACAAAGGCGTTATTGCACGTTCATTTGAAAGATATCTGGAATATACCGAAAAGGTTGCAACAGAACGAACGGTTCAATTTTCCGCAAATACAGGATGGATTTTAAAAAGCAATCAGGAGCGCATCGATAGTCTTGCCGATGCCAACCGTGCGTGGATTGTATTTACAGAAGATCGCGAACCAATTCAGTTGGTGCCAAATGATTCAAAGTTAACCAATGTAGATTCAGAAGCCAGAACGTATCAATACGATGTGGCTTTCACTATAAACCCAACACATGAACTTGAAAATAATACATTCTGATTTTCAATTGAATCTTATTGACACCTCTTTCACAATGGTAGAGGAAAACAATTGGTTCAGCGATAAAATCTTTTCAAAATATACCTTCCCTATCAGCAAAACATTGACTGATCAAGAGGATGCAGCTTTTAAGTTTATAAGCCAATATGCATCGCGCAATGTGCAGACAATTTTTAATGTGATTTTTTATGTTTTGGACGTTGAGCACGAAGCGGTAATGGAAATTGAAAAAATTATTGGCCGAAAGATTGAGTTTCAAATAAGATATGGATTTGAGGAGTTTCCAAATTTCGACAAGAAGCTGGCGCAGCTACCGCTCCATAAGTTTGAACTTACTGGAGAAACTATCTTTGAACATGCTGAAGATAGAATTGACTTGGCCTATCCCGCCACGGACTATAATTTTCCCACCATTTTTACAGATAAATTTGATACAGAAAGTCCGCAATGGGAATTTTTTGAAGGGAGAATAAACAATCACAACGGTACTGCATTTCTTGAAAATGAATATGATGTTGTAGAAGATGTGCAGATAAACCGTAACGTTATGCAGCCACTACCTTCGCTTTTATATGTATTAAAAACGGGTTTTGCTGATAAAGGCTATACGCTTGCTGGCGATATTCTGGAGGATCCGGAATTTAAAAACGCCTGGCTTTACTCCCTTAGTGATTTTTACAGTACCATAACTGATGATGGTAAACAGGAAATGATTGTAAAAACGGATGAAGAAATTGAAATTATTGATGGTTTTGGACGATACGAAAGTGATCTCACCCTTACGGAACCAGGCAGGTATGCCGTAAGGGGCAATTTGTTTGTGAGGAGCGAGGGAACGCACTTGTTTCAAGCCTTTGCTAAATTTTTTTACAAAGGTCAACAGATAGGGTTTTGGCAAGTGGAGCAAGGCGAATTTTTTGTAATGGTAGATTTAATTTTGGAAATGTTCCCAGGAGATACGCCTCCGGTATTTCAATTTCAATCTGTACAGTTGCCATATCAACATTCTGGAGGTGGTATTATTTATGACGCTACCATATTAGATGTTACCATTTCCCAACTGACTAAGTACAATCCAGACGGTTCTGCAACGCCTACTTTAATATTGCCGAATGAAATTGATTTAACCAAATGTGTGCCCGATGTTACATTTGGTGATTTATTTAAAGCGGTAAAGCTTTGGAAAAATTATGGGGTATCAATAAGCGGAAACGTTGTTTCAATTGATTTGGTAAAAAATCAAATCGGCAAAACCGCCGTCAAAGATTTAAGTCAACGCGAGGTGATGGAGCCAGAACGAAGTTTTAACCAGGGAAAAACTTTTGAACTGAAATTTACGGAAATAGAATCTGCAGATTATGAATTTCCATCTTTCTACATTGATCATAATGGGATAACTCAATCCCCTTATGTAGCCAAAGAAGGTACAGAGGAAATAATTATTGATGCCGTACCCCTGCCACTAAAATCAAAAAATACCGTACTTACGGCGCACGGTTTCTTAGATGACAAGCAAAAAATTCAGCTAGTTCTTTATGACGGACTGATAGGTACGCTGAATTTAACCAGAGACCCGAGCAACTTGATGATACCCGCAGTATATGAGAATGATTATAAGGAATGGATTGATTTTCTATTAAAAGCTGTTGGGTATCTGTGGACCTTTAACGATTATGATTTAAACGTGCGCGATTTGCAAGTGCGCAGCACGATATTTGCCTATGGAATTTATCATGCGGTTGTTAGCTTGTCTAAAAAGAATGTTGCTCCTGGAATTATTCAAACCGAAATTGAAACACTTTCAATTGAATAGTTTGTCGATGATGAAAACCTTTTCGTTCACTTCGCTTTCTACAATGTGAACGTAAATCATTGTTTGCTTTATGCTACTATGGCCCAAAAGGTTCTGAAGCGAAACCACATCGCCTCCAGCTCTCAAGAAGTTGGTGGCAAAAGTATGCCGCCCAACGTGGAATGAAATCTTCTTTGAAATGCCGCAAGTATTGGCTATCACTTTTATTTGACGGTTCATATAGATAGGATCCTTCTTTTCCACAAAAAGGTTTTCGCAATGCTGAAGTAATGTCCTGGTACTTGCATTAATATTTCGGCGCTGCATCCGGTTCTTTTTCATTTCGAAATATTCAAAGAAACCTTCATCGAATTGCGTCCGCTCGATGGACATTACTTCAGAAACTCGCAGCCCAGTAAAACAGCTGAAAAGAAAATAGCCCAAAACCAATTGGTTGTAAGGTGCAATAAAGGACGATTTGTAATATTCAAATAGTCTATTCACTTCTGAAGCTTTTAGGTCTGTTCTATTGCCTGTTGTGTTGCCCACTTTAATATCATCAATTTCTATGGGTAAAAGAATGCCCTGTTTTTTGGCCGCGTTCAAAAACTTTTTGAAAGTGGAAATGTTCCCTTCAATTGTTGTTTTTTGATTTCCCTGCTTGGCCATCCATTGCCGAAGATTCAGGATTAATTTATGGTCAATCTCTGTGAAGTATATTTTCTCTCGGAAACGTTTCATTTTCTGAAGCGTTAACTTCTGTTTTTTATAAGTGCCTTTGGCCAGCTGTCCTTTTTGTTTCTCAAGAAACCAATCTGCAAACGCAAAGAAATTTACTCTTGGAATCCCATTTATAAATTCTTCAGTCAAGGAATCCACATCCAATTTTTTATTGGCCAGCCGATAGGTGGTTTTTATAGAAGTGATTTTACTCTGGAGGTTATCGATAATTAAATTGAGATCCTTCGAATGCTGGTCCGTCGATTTTAAGCGCTGCAGTGTGGTGCAAAAATCTTCCGGAGGCAAATAGATATCCAGGGGAATTCGATTTCGCTTTTGATCACCGGTAATGTGAAGATAGAGTAGGGAAAGCCCCTCTCTATTTTTATAACTGCGCGGAATGAATTTAGTTTTTACTGACACAAACAATTTCTTTGTGTCAACTCTTGTGTCAAAAATAGCTTCGGAAGTAACCATATACCTGAAATTTTAAAAAGATTAAAAAATACAGGTGCTTGAATATCAAGCACCTGCTTCCTTTTTCTAATAGGTATTTGGTTATTTGTGACCTCGCCAGGATTCAAACCTGGAACCTTCTGAGCCGTAATCAGATGCGCTATTCAGTTGCGCCACGAGGCCGTAATATATTTTGCTTTAAGCGGGTGCAAATATATTTCTTTTTAAATTGCAAGACAAATTAATGCTATAAAAAATGAATTTATCTGAATATATTCGAAATATTGAAAATTTTCCAAAGTCTGGAGTTAATTTTAAGGACATAACGCCATTACTTGCAAACAGTGATGCGGTTGAACATTGTGTTCAACAACTATTGGTATTAATAGATGATCAAGAAATTGACAAAGTTGCGGCTATTGAGTCCCGTGGGTTTTTCTTCGGAACCCTTTTAGCCCAAAAACTCAATGCGGGATTTGTGCCTATCAGAAAACCAGGAAAGCTTCCCTATAAAACCTTAAAAGAACCATATCAATTAGAATATGGTCTTGATGCCCTCGAAATTCATGAAGACGCAATTAAAAAAGGGGAGCGTGTGCTTTTGCACGACGATGTTCTGGCAACCGGGGGAACGGCACGGGCTGCTTGTAATTTAATTGAACAGTTGGGTGGAGAAATTGTACAATGCAATTTTCTGCTCGAACTTGAATTTTTAAATGGAATTAAAAAATTAAGAAGTCATCCCGTAAAATCACTTTTAAAATATTAGTCCAAAGCGTTTTTTGTGACCCACAATTTATAGGCGAATATTGCCATTTGAAGTTTTGAGGCCTTTTCAAGTTCCACGCCCTTTTTTGTGAAGCTTGGAAGCAGCTTGCTATTAACTTTTGAAAGGAATTTGAAAAATTTCTTCTTCATATTTATATAGGTATAATATGAATTTAGGTATTTAATAATTAAATTTTTTTAAAGTGATGTTAAAACCTATTCGGCGCTTTTCATAATTGTGTACTGTTTATCTACCGCCAACGTGATGTTTTTTATGCCTTCCTTTCCATTGCCAAAAGTTGAAGTAGAAACAGAGCCGTTTCTGTTGTCGATTGTAATGGAAATATGTGTTATTTCGTTCTTATCATTTCGCTCCAGATTATTGTACTTGAATGAAATATCCGCAGCATCGTAGCTCTTTTGAAGCTCCAATAGCTCTAAATCGGTAGTGTTTTTGGTTATTACGTTTGGAGAGCCTTTAAAGTCCATGGTACTTTTGGTTATTGCTCCATTTGCCTTGTTCAGGCTATCCCTTCGGTTTTGCATGCGCATTTTCATTTCGGCCCGTCTTTCCTCCATTTCCTTTTTCATTTGTGCTCTTCTTTGTTTCATAGCTTCGCTGCGGGCATCATAGGAATTTTCGTTATTGCCTGAAATTTGCCTACTACTTCCTTGGCGTATAAATGCTTGATTTGAACCCCCTGCACTTTTAACGGAAATTCGACTATCGTCTGAAACGATAATTATATCACTTATGGCATTCTTGCTGCTTACGCTGTACTTTCCGGAGTTATTGTTTTTGTCTTTATAGCCAATCGTGATAGAAATAATCTCAGAATTATCATTGTACACTACGTCTGAATATTCAAAGCCCAAGCCTTCATCTGCCATTTGCTTTTTAATTTTTTCGAGCTCTTCTAGAGTTGTGTCTTTGGTGATTTTAATGATTTTTTGTGCGTCCCTAACTAAATTTTCTTTCGAAGTCTGCGAAATTGTATTGTTTTCCCTGAACGAAAAAAATACAAAAGTGAAAAATATCAAAACAGAGAAAAGAATTTTTTTTTGCACAGCTCTCTTAACATAGGTTTCCATAACTATAACTATTAAAAATTAATTTAAAAATTAGAATTGGGGATTTTTTAAGTAAGGCGTAATTAAGAGGGGATAGTAACAAATATACAATTAATTCTTTGTTGCATTTAGTATCTTCGCGGCATTTATATTTTCTATGGATTATCTATTAGTATTTTTCGGATTAGTATTGTTAGTGGTAGGAGGAGAGTTTTTGGTGCGCTCTTCCGTGGCGCTCTCTTTTAAGCTTCATCTTTCAAAAATGGTAATTGGACTTACCGTGGTGTCTTTTGCTACCTCTGCGCCAGAGCTTTTGGTAAGCTTACAGGCTGCACTCAATGGTTTTTCTGATATTTCTTTGGGAAATGTTATAGGCTCAAACATCGCAAACATTGGGTTGGTGCTAGGTATAACGGCAATCATTTCGCCATTGGCTATTGACAAGGATTTTTATAAACTAAATTGGCCGGTTATGATGGTTCTTTCCATCGCACTGTACTTTATTCTGAAGAGCGGCTTGCAAATTTCCCGTTCTGAAGGGGTGGCATTATTACTCGTTCTTTTTATCTACCTATATATATTAATAATAAGAGCCAAAAAACAACGTGGAACCCAACCTGTAGACGATAGTATAGACGAAGGCCTGTCAAAAGCTTCAAATTTTAAGATTGGAATATGGTTATTGATTGGGGGTGTAGCGCTCTACTGCGGGAGCGAACTGCTTGTAAGCGGCGCAGTATCACTGGCCGAAGGTTTTGGCGTAAGTGAAAGAGTTATCGCTGTTACAATGATTGCAGTGGGTACAAGTATTCCAGAGCTTGCGGCTTCGGTAATTGCTGCATTAAAAAGGGAGAAGGCAATTTCTCTTGGAAACCTGATTGGTTCAAACATATTCAATATCTCTTCAGTTTTAGGGCTTACGGCTATTATTCAGCCAATTGCTGTAAAAAGTCCTAAGGTGTTAACTAATGACATTTTTTGGATGATTGGTTTTGCCGCCGTTTTGGTTCCATTAGCATTTCTGCCCAAGAAATTTGAATTGGGTAGAAAAAGGGGGCTTTTCCTTTTTCTTGCCTATATAATTTTTATTGGTCTAACCATTACTAGTTAGATTTTTTTATTTTGAGCGTAAAAACTAGGGGTGTTTATAACTTTATTGCTTATTTTGATAATTTTACGTATTTAAAATAGGGGGTGTCGCTTCAATTTTTATACATTTGCGCTTTCAAACCCTAAAAACAACACAATGTCCACATTGAGATTTGAAGCAATTAAGGAAACCTTTAAAAGGACTCCTGTATCAGTTGAAGAACCAGCAAGGCGCTCCGAAATATTCGGAAAGAACGTTTTTAATGAAGCTGCCATGAGGCAGTATCTTACAAAAGATTCTTTTAAGAGTGTAATGGATGCCATTGAAAATGGTTCTAAAATTGAGCGAAATATTGCCGACCACATTTCTACAGGAATGAAAGAATGGGCAATTGCAAAAGGTGCTACACACTACACTCATTGGTTTCAACCATTAACGGGAGCAACTGCCGAAAAGCATGATGCCTTTTTTGAAACAATGGAAAATGGCCAGGCAATAGAAAAATTTGGCGGTGGACAATTAGTACAGCAAGAACCCGATGCGTCCAGTTTCCCAAATGGCGGAATTAGAAATACTTTTGAGGCTCGTGGTTATACGGCTTGGGATCCAACATCACCGGCTTTCATTTATGGCACCACTTTATGTGTTCCAACAGTTTTTGTTGCTTATACTGGCGAAGCATTAGATTACAAAACACCGTTGCTTAGGGCATTACAAACAATTGACAATGCAGCGACTGCTGTAGCAAAATATTTTGATAAAAACGTTACTAAGGTAAATGCAACCTTGGGGTGGGAACAAGAATATTTTCTTATAGATAGTGCTTTGGCGGCATCCCGTCCAGATATTTCTTTGGCTGGAAGAACTTTGTTAGGCCATTCGTCTGCAAAGGGACAACAATTGGACGATCATTATTTTGGTTCCATTCCTGCACGTGTTCTCAACTTTATGCGCCATTTGGAAACGGAGTGTATGCTTTTGGGCATTCCTGTAAAGACCCGTCATAATGAAGTTGCCCCCAATCAATTTGAGTTGGCCCCAATTTTTGAGGAAACCAATTTGGCTGTGGACCACAACTCATTACTAATGGACTTGATGCATAAAATTGCTGATAAACATAATTTTAAGGTGTTGTTTCACGAGAAGCCTTTTGCAAATGTAAATGGAAGCGGAAAGCATAACAATTGGTCTTTGGCAACAGATACGGGCGTTAATCTTCTAGGCCCTGGCAGCACGCCGATGAAGAACCTTCAGTTTTTAACTTTCTTCATTAATACCTTAAAAGCGGTAAATGAATATGAAGAATTACTTCGTGCCTCTATAGCCAGCGCAAGTAATGACCACCGATTGGGGGCCAATGAAGCTCCACCGGCAATCATTTCGGCATTTATCGGTTCGCAATTAACCGAAGTTTTAGATGAACTTGAAAAAGTAACTAGCGGTAAACTTTCTCCACAAGAAAAAACTGACCTTAAATTGAACGTAGTAGGGAAAATCCCTGAGATTCTTTTGGACAACACAGACCGAAACCGAACCTCACCCTATGCGTTCACGGGAAATAAGTTTGAGTTCCGTGCCGTTGGTTCTACAGCTAACTGTGCCAACCCGATGACCGTCCTTAACGCTATTGTGGCAAAACAACTTATTGACTTTAAAAAGGAAGTAGATGCTCTAATTAAGGATAAGAAGATGAAGAAGGACGATGCCATCTTCAATGTTTTAAAAGAATATATTAAAGACTCCAAGCGTATCCGTTTTGAAGGAGATGGTTATGGAGAAGCGTGGGAGAAAGAAGCTAAAAAACGAGGTTTGAGTAATCATAAAACTACCCCTCAGGCCTTAAAAGCTAAGATTTCCAAAAAGGCTATTTCACTTTTTGAAGAGCTGGGTATTATGAGCAAGGTAGAGCTCGAGGCGCGTTACGAGATTGAAATGGAAGACTATACCATGCGCATCCAGATTGAAGGACGTATTTTAGGCGATATAGCTAGAAACCACGTGATACCTACTGCAATCCGCTATCAAAATATTTTGATTGAGAACGTACAAGGACTCAAAAATATATACGGGACAGATTTTAAAAAATTAGCTGGAGAGCAATTACAACTCATTGAGCAAATAAGCGAACATATAGCAAAAATAAACAAGGGAATAACTGATATGATTGAGGCTCGTAAAAAAGCAAATAAAATTGAAGATGCCGAAAAAAGAGCTGTTGCTTACTGTGATGATGTAAAACCATTTTTCCAAGTTATCCGTTATCACTGCGATAAGCTTGAATTATTGGTAGATGATGAAATTTGGCCGTTAACCAAGTATAGAGAGCTATTGTTTACAAAATAATTTTAACAAAAAATTAACAAATTATGTTAAAAACCGATTAAATGTACTTAATCGGTTTTTTTATATTTTTCATCTATAAAAAAGGGTTTTTCATATAGGAAAAACCCTTTTTGGATAGGGGGATTTCCCCCTTTTTTCCTTAACGGGTGTGAAGTAGGCTTGTGTAATTGTTTTTTTTGTTGCATCTTTGAATTGTAATTGATTGATAGTGATGTCAAAAAATTACTTCTCCTCAAAAATGTTAAATAACAAACCTAATCCCCTTAGTTTCTTTTGAGATTGTTAGTTGTTTTAATCAATTAATGTTTTAAAGAGTTATTTAAAATTTAAATCCACGTCTCTTAAATAAATGTTTTAACCTCAAGACATTTTATAGACATTCTGAAACTATCCCCATAATAAAAGTAGACAAATCATTATATAATGATCTGTCAAGAAGACTAAGGAATTAGTTCCTTATTAAGCGTAGAATATTTTTTTAACCAAATATTAATCTTTAAATCTTTTAATTATGAAAAAAGTAGTTTTATGCGCATTGGCGCTAATGGGGGGGACAGCGATGTTCGCTCAGTTCAATACAAGTACAGTTACACAAACTGGACTTTTGAACGTTAATGGAACACTACAGGTGGGACTTATGAATAATTCCGATGTAGACCAAACAGGTAATTTAAACCTTAATGGTACCCTGCAATTAGGTGACCATAATGATTCTGACACAGACCAAATGGGGAACCTTAACCTTGCCGGTACTGCCCAATTGGGTAACCGCAACGAGGCAACCACATTTCAGGTAGGCAACCTTAATGCTTCGGGTACATTGCAGGTGGGTAACCGCAACGATGCCACTACATGGCAGTGGGGTAATCGTAACCTAAGCACTACCTCCCAAATAGGAAACAGAAATGGATCTTTTGTTTGGCAAGAAGGAAACCGTAATGAGTCTGACGTAGATCAAACAGGAAACCGTAATGATTCATATGTTGACCAGTGGGGTAACCGCAACAGCAGTGACGTTGATCAAGACGGAAATCGTAATGCTTCTGAAGTAGAGCAGTGGGGTAACAGAAATACTTCTATTGTAGACCAAGACGGAAATCGCAACGATGCCGATTTGTTCCAATTGGGCAACCGTAACTTTTCTGAAGTTTATCAGGATGGTAACAACAACCTTGCAACAACAGATCAAATAGGTAACCGCAACTACTCTGGAGTTGTCCAATTTGGTAACCGTAACGAAAGTGATGTTGACCAAAATGGTAATAGAAACGGATCTTTGGTTATCCAAGATGGAAACCGCAATGATGCTGATACAGACCAAATGGGTAACAGAAACAGTTCTTCTATTTTACAAGTAGGTAACCGAAATGATGCTAGAACTAATCAAGTAGGAAATGACAATATTTCTATAGTTGAGCAAATAGGTAATCGTAACGAAAGTGATGTTGATCAATATGGCAACCGCAACTGGGCTGGAACAGGTCAGTACGGTAACCGTAATGAGAGCACTACCTTCCAATTGGGAGATGACAACTATGCTTTGACAATCCAAGACGGTAATGACAACGTTAGTTATACTGGTCAAGTAGGCTTCTTTAATGGTTCCGATGTATACCAAGTAGGGAATAGCAACTTTAATGCTGTAGGCCAAATAGGTTTAGGCAATTATTCTCTTGTTGAGCAATATGGAAATAGCAACATCAGTCTTGTTGGTCAAGCTGGTATAGGCCATTATAGTCATAACTTACAAGTTGGTAATGGCAACTTTAGCTTAGTAGGCCAATTGGGTGTTGGTAACTGGAGTGATGTTCACCAATTTGGTAATGGTAACGTAGATGTGACTTTGCAAAACTAAAAATTATTCAAGAATATATTTAGATATTCAATTTTTAGAAAATAGCAAATTAAGTAGTATAAGAGCATCTAATCCGTGCTCTTATACTTCTTTATAAAGGAATGTCTTTGCCTTCGAATAGTAAGACAATTAGAAAATTAATTTCGTTTTATTATTTTTTTCTCAAAAAAAGCAATAACTTAACTAACCTTAAAAAGAAAGAGATGAAAACCTTAAAAGCTATAATGATCGTACTCGCTTTTATAGCGTTAGTGAATGTATCTCATGCACAAACATATGTAGGAGATAATACAACTTCATTGGAAAGCCTTCAAAAGACAACTTCACTATTCAGTATTGTCGCTTCACAAAATATACCTCCAGCTGATGTAAATAATAGTATCCGTGTTCAGCAAATAGGAAATAACAATACTTCTTTTTCTAGTACAACATCAAATTATAGTAATATTTCCTTATCTCAACTCGGAAATAGCAACGATATATATCTTAATGTTTCTGCAAATAGGATATCAGAGGATGTAATCCAGGTTGGAAATAATCATAACTTTATAGATATGGACAATACCGGCAGACAAAATCATGCTGCAAATGTTCTGCAATTTGGAACAAATCAGAATTTGATTTTGCTTGGAGGTCAGAATTCAATTTCCAATAACATGATAGTATCGATGCAGGGTAAAAATCAGACAATTATTATTCGCAACTTAAATAATTAAGATTTTGTTTAAAATTTTTCAACATAGCATAGCATTATCAATATGCTTCGTGTTAATTTCCAATATGGTCTTTGCTCAAATATACAACACTGAGGTTGAGGCTAATATTAACATGGAAAATAATGGCGATATGTACCAAATTACTGGTTCTGCAGTGAATAAAACAGCATCAAATCAAAGTTTGCGATATGTTTTGTCTGTTATAAAAAATGGTCCAAATAATTCTAACACTTCCAAAAATGATCAAAGTGGTAGATTTATTTTGGAAATTGGACAAAAAAAGAATCTTTCCACCACCACAATTAACGCAGACGATAAAGACAGGGTTATTATTCTTCTATTAATTTATGATGAAGTAGACAAGCCCCTTGGTATGGATCGAGTTGTGATTAATGGGACAGAAGAAGATATTGAAAAGGAAAGACTTGAGAACGTGGAAAGGGAACGAACGGTAAATGTTTCTCCAGATGCAATAAACAAGGCAGAAGACGGTGTAATTTTAAGAGGGATTGTAACAGAAGAGACCAAAACAAAGCCTGGCAGGGATTTTTATAGAATGTTTTACTCATTATACACCACAAATAATATAAATGGCGAGGAAATAGTAAACATTAAAGAAACGCTGTCATTGAACAACAATACTAAAATTGAAATCTCTGTTGCTAATGAAACAGTATTGGAGTTTTTTGTACGGCCCCAAGAAGAATATTTAAAGACAATGTCTGAGGTCGCTATTAAAAGAGTATATTGGTATTTACAAAAGTATAAAGAGAACAAAAACATTCAAAAGCATTATTAAATTAAATCAAATTAAAAAATATATTTTTTATTAGCTTGGAATTTTAGTGTATGCGTCTAAAATAACTCTTTATTGATGGTCTAGTTTAAAAACAAACAACATGAAAACTTTTTTTTTATTTTTATTTATAATGGTTTCTTCATACTGTGTTGGGCAACAATTAGTTTACAAGCCAATAAATCCAGCATTTGTAGGCGGAGAACCCTATAATTATTCTTGGTTGCTAAATTCGGCTAACTCTCAAAACTCGTTTGAAGATTCAAAGTTTGATGCATTTGATAAACTTGACAGTTTTAACAATGGTCTTGATAATAAGTTTGGCAATAATGGCTTTAGCAACGATAATTTACCCCCTAAAGGAACCTCAATTAGCGGGGATTTTCAATATGAGGTTTTTGAGTCGTCCAACGGATTGGTAATAAATGTTTTAAATATTGTAACCGGTGAAGCTACACAGATAATCATCCCAAATTAAAATCAATATGAAGAATACGCTTACAAAGTTATGTATTGCAACTATCTCTTTTTTTTTGTGGGGTTGTGGAGCATATTTTAATCAACCTGTAGGACCGCAAGATGCCCGGATAGGTGAAATTACCCAACAAACTAAAACCCTCTATTCCCTTCCAGAACCTGCAGAGCCTATTATAGCGGGTGTTTATAACTTTAAAGATCAGACTGGTCAATACAAAAATATTGAAACAGGAAGTACCTTTAGCACAGCCGTTACACAAGGCGCTACTACAATTTTAATTAAAGCTCTTGAAGATTCAAAGTGGTTCAGGCCCATTGAGCGTGAAAATATTAGCAATCTTCTGAATGAACGAAATATCATCAGAAGCACTCGTGAAGAATATAGAAAGGCTGATGACCAAACCCCTACACGTTTGACCCCATTGTTATTTGCTGGAGTACTACTTGAAGGGGGAATTGTTTCCTATGACTCTAATATACTTACTGGAGGTGCAGGAGCAAGATATTTTGGAACAGGAGCTTCTACGCAATACAGGCAAGACCGTATAACGGTTTATTTAAGAGCTGTGTCCACAAATACCGGTGAAGTATTAAAAACCGTTTATGTTTCAAAAACTATACTTTCTCAGGCCGTTGACGTTAGCTTGTTTAAATATGTTAATTTCCAACGTTTGCTTGAGGTAGAAACCGGATTTACAAAGAACGAACCTGCACAAATGGCAGTTAAGGAAGCAATCGAAAAATCTGTTGAAATGCTGATTGTAGAAGGAATAAAAGACAGGCTTTGGTCCACAAAGGATGGTGAAGAAAAGAATAAGGAAATTGTGGATGCCTACTTAAATGAAAAAGAAGAAGAGGAATCTACAGGTCTTTATGAAAGAAGATTTTTGAATTATGATTTCAGAAATACACTTTATGCAAATTTTGGAACTGCCCTTGTTGATGGAGATTATGAAACGGGAGTACTTGATTATAAGGCCGGGCTGGGATATAAATATAATATCATTCCTGAATTGAGCGTTAATGCCGATTTTCAGATATTTAAATTAAATAGTACGCCCGAAATCAATCATTGGTGGGCTAGCGAAAGTTTGATTGTGGAATATAACATGCTCCCTTACGATAAAGTATCTCCATTGTTTTTCGTAGGTCCAGGTATCCTACACTTTATAGATGATAGCGGTTTTTTATACCTACAGAAATGGGACACATTCTTTAATATGAAGTTTGGTGCAGGCCTTCAATACCGTGTTTCAAAAAGAATTTCATTTGAACTCAGCGGGGAGTGGAATGTTACTTTCACAGATAAAATTGACAATACGCCAAGGGGTAGAAGAGATGATTATTACTATACCTTTGGGCTTGGTCTTAATTATCATTTCAATTCAACAAAATCGAACATAAGGACTAATGAATAAATCCATGATGATGAAAAGCTTTTCTAAATATATAACCTTCGCTTTTTTCTTGACCCTTCTCTTTTCCTGCAACGAGGATAGAATAAATGAAAATGATTTTGGAACTATAACAGGAATCGTTGTGGTAGAAGGTAGTAATGAGCCCCTTGAAAATGTCAGAATTTCTACTAGCCCCGTTACAAGCACTGTTTTTACGGACGTAGCAGGCAAGTTCAAAATTGAAAATGTACCTGCGGGAGAATATTCAGTAGGTGCTAGGCTCGATGGGTTTCTTGCTAGGTATGAGCCGGCCACTGTCATTAACAATACTTCGGTAAATGTTATTTTTGAAATGGAGATATCTACAGCCAACAATAGGCCGCCAAGTACTCCTGTTTTAATTAAACCTGCCGAAAATGAAGTATTAGAGAGTACCGAAGCCATATTTGAATGGAGCTCTACGGACCCTGAAGGCGATCCAATAACTTTCTCACTTGAGCTAAGAAATGATCAAGACGAAGAGGTTCTATTATTTGAAGACATTTCTGACTCTACCTACGTTTATTCAGATTTGATGCTTGGAGCTCAATATTTTTGGCAAATTTCGGCTACGGATGATATAAATCCTCCAGTATTAAGTCCGGTGGGTACATTCAAAGTGATGAATGCACCCGTAGAAAACAGGTTTTTGTTTGTTCGAAATATCAACGGAAACAATGTGATATTTTCTGCGGATGAAGAGGGTAACGAGTTTCAGTTAACTTCTGAAAACACAAATAGCTATAGACCAAGAAGGAATGTTGCCGCAAATAGAATTGCCTATCTTCAAACGACCGGTGCACAGGCAGATATTTATACTATGAAGCGAGATGGTACAGATAAGGTTAAAGTAACATCAAATGTGAAACCTAATGGTTTTGACTTAAATGAAATAAACATTGACTGGCCCGAAAATAGCGATCGTATTTACTTTCCAAATATGGACAAGTTATACCAAATTAGATCAAATGGTCAAAACCTTCATCTTGTTTACCAAACACCAGATGGTTCTTTAATTTCTGAAATGGCAGCTAGCGAAAATGCTAATTTAATAGTACTCAAGACAAATGATTTGAATGGTTATAATGTTTCTTTTATTACAATTAGCAAAAACGGGAATTTTATTGACACCTTAATTTCAGGTCTTCCTGGAGGTGCCAGTGGACTAGATCTGTCTGTTGATAACAACACTATTGTTTATTCTTATGATATTTCTGAATTTCAAAGTAATGATTATAGAAGGTTAAACTCTCGAATCTTTACATATAATATTTCAACTGGTGATTTGGTTGACATTTCAAATGAAAAACCCAATGGCACAAATGACTTGGATCCAATATTTGCCCCTAATGAAGCGTTTGTGATTTATACCAATACTTCTAATGATGGAATTTCTAGAAAGGATATATATACACTTGAAATAGGCGTGGATGAAACGCGAACACTACTTTATACCGATGCTTTTATGCCCGATTGGGAATAAATCTATAAAATACTGAAAACCTTAAAAGCCCACCTTTGTGGGCTTTTTTTTAATCCGTACTTTTGCAGCTTAACAAGAACCAATGAGTAAAGACATTTCAAAACGTTACGCACAACGAGGCGTTTCGGCAGGGAAGGAAGATGTACACAACGCCATAAAAAACGTGGATAAAGGTCTTTTTCCGAAGGCTTTCTGCAAGATTGTACCAGATTATTTAACAGGCGATGAAGATTATTGTTTGATAATGCACGCTGATGGTGCAGGTACAAAATCATCACTTGCATATTCTTATTGGAAAGAAACTGGCGATCTTTCGGTATGGAAAGGAATTGCGCAAGATGCACTTATTATGAATATAGACGATCTTCTTTGCGTAGGCGCCGTTGATAATATTATGCTTTCCTCAACCATTGGTAGAAATAAAAATTTAATTCCCGGTGAAGTCATTTCAGCAATTATAAACGGTACCGAAGAATTGATTTCTGAAATGAGACAATACGGCGTTACCATTCATTCAACAGGTGGGGAGACCGCAGATGTGGGTGACTTGGTACGTACCATAATTGTAGATTCCACAGTTACGGCACGAATGAAACGCAGTGCGGTTGTTGACAATGCGAATATTAAACCGGGCAATGTGATCGTGGGGCTTGCTTCTTTTGGACAAGCTACTTATGAAAAGGAATACAATGGTGGTATGGGTAGTAACGGTTTGACTTCCGCTAGACACGATGTTTTTGAAAACTATTTGGCAAAAAAATATCCAGAGACATTTGATTCATCAGTTCCTGAGGAACTTGTTTATTCGGGATCAAAAAGATTGGATGATTCAGTTGCGGACAGTCCTTTAAACGCTGGTAAGTTGGTGCTTTCACCCACACGTACCTATGCGCCTATCATTAAAAAAATTCTTTCACAATTCAGTAATGGGGAAATTCAAGGAATGGTGCACTGCAGTGGGGGCGCGCAGACGAAGATTCTTCACTTTGTGGAAAACCTTCACATTATAAAGGATAATCTATTTGAAATTCCGCCGCTTTTCAAACTTATTCAGGCTGAAAGTGGAACGGATTGGAAGGAAATGTATCAGGTATTCAATATGGGGCACCGGATGGAGCTTTACGTTTCCGAGGAAATTGCCGATACCATTATTGAAATTTCAAAATCTTTTGATGTGGACGCGCAGGTTATCGGTAGGGTGGAGGCTTCAGAAAAGAAAAGGCTTACTATTCAATCTAAAATGGGAACCTTTGACTATTGATTTTTTCACGTTTAGGTGATTTCAAGTTTGTTATGCAAATTTTGTTTTGGTCAGATTTTCACTATCCAAAGAGATTGGCCAAACCGAAATTATAATGGGCCATATTAAATTTGTAAGCCTACTTCATAAAGAAAACACTTCATAAAATAGAAAAGAGTACCACGGGTCTCATTTCGGTTAAAAATTGTAAATTTGCACCCATTATAAAATCTATATGTTAGACAGGCTTCAAATAATAAAACAACGTTTTGACGAGGTGAGCGACCTCATAATACAACCCGATGTAATCAGCGATCAAAAACGGTACATTCAGTTAAATAAGGAATATAAGGATCTGCGAATTTTGATGGACAAGCGTGCCGAATTTTTGGAACTTACCGACAACATAAACGAAGCAGAAGAAATAATTGCCGATGGTAGCGATGCCGAAATGATGGAAATGGCGAAGCTACAACTGGAAGAAGCAAAAACACGCTTACCTAAGCTAGAGGAAGAGATCAAATTTCTTTTGGTGCCGAAAGACCCCGAAGATGCCAAAAATGCCGTGATGGAGATAAGAGCTGGAACAGGTGGTGATGAGGCGAGTATTTTTGCGGGCGATCTTTTCAGAATGTACACCAAATATTGTGAAGGAAAAGGCTGGAAGACAAACGTAATTGATTTTAACGAAGGAACCAGCGGCGGTTTTAAGGAAGTACAGTTTGAAATTGAAGGAGAAGATGTTTACGGAACGCTTAAGTTTGAAGCGGGCGTTCATCGTGTGCAGCGTGTGCCGCAGACGGAAACGCAGGGTCGGGTACATACCAGTGCAGCAACGGTGATGGTTTTTCCGGAAGCGGAAGAATTTGATATTGAAGTAAATCCCAAAGATGTGCGTATTGATTTCTTTTGTTCTTCAGGACCTGGAGGGCAATCTGTGAACACTACCTATTCTGCGGTGCGATTAACGCACGTACCCACGGGAATTGTGGCGCAGTGCCAAGACCAAAAATCGCAACATAAGAATAAGGAAAAGGCCTTTCGGGTGTTGCGTTCGCGTTTGTACGATCTGGAACTTGCAAAAAAGCAGGCGGAAGAAGCGCTAAAACGTGGCTCGATGGTTACGAGTGGCGACCGGAGCGCAAAGATACGGACCTACAACTATCCGCAGGGGCGGGTTACGGACCACCGTATCAACCTGACGCTTTACAATCTTGGCAATATTATGAATGGTGACATTCAGGAAATAATTGATGAGCTTCAATTGGTTAGCAATACCGAAAAATTGAAGGAAACAGGCGAAACTTTTTAAATATTTTTCTTCTGCAATAATAGATTATGACTACAGCGAATTTGATTTCAGAAATAAAAAAAAAGCAATCGTTTCTTTGCGTTGGGCTTGATGTTGACCTTGAAAAAGTTCCTGAATTTCTTTTAAAAGAGGAAGATCCTATTTTTTCATTCAATAAAGCCATAATTGACGCTACCCACCAATATGCGGTTGCCTATAAACCGAATACCGCATTTTATGAGGCGTATGGTTTGAAAGGCTGGAGGTCGTTGGAGAAAACCATAAACTATTTAAACGAAAACTATCCTGAAATTTTTACCATTGCCGATGCGAAGCGAGGAGATATTGGCAATACTTCCAGCCGTTACGCAAAAGCTTTTTTTGAGGATCTTGGTTTTGATTCGGTTACTGTTGCTCCTTATATGGGAAAGGATTCCGTAGAGCCTTTTCTCGCTTTTGAGAATAAGCACACTATTATGCTTGCATTGACGTCCAATGAAGGCGCTTTCGACTTTCAAACCAAACTCGTTGGTGAAAAAGAGTTGTACAAACAGGTTTTAAAAACCTCAAAGAAATGGCGCAATAGTGAAAACCTGATGTATGTGGTAGGCGCAACGAAGGCTGAGTTCTTTGCTGACATTCGTAAAATTATTCCGCACAGTTTTTTATTAGTTCCCGGCGTAGGGGCACAGGGCGGAAGCTTGAAAGAAGTCTGCAAATATGGATTGACTGAGAATGTTGGCTTGCTAGTGAATTCTTCACGTGGAATTATTTATGCTTCAAAAGATACTGATTTTGCCAAAGCTGCGGCTCAGGAAGCAAAGAACATGCAGCTTGACATGAAAGCCATTCTAGATGGAGTTCGTTGATCAATTAAATAGAACTGTAACTTTTACCCACACCCCATCGCGAATTATTTCGTTGGTGCCTTCCCAAACCGAATTGTTGGTAGCTCTTGGCTTGCGCAAAAATATAGTTGGTGTTACCAAATTCTGTGTCCATCCCAAAGATTTGCGAAAGGAGAAAACGATTGTTGGTGGAACCAAGCAGGTTGATTTTGAAAAAATAAAATCACTTAAACCAGATATTATCATTTGCAACAAAGAAGAAAACAGCGAAGAAATAGTACTTCAGTTGGAAAACGTTGCTCCGGTTTGGGTGAGTGATATTACTACGATTTCAGAAAGTATTGAGGTGATACTTCAGTTGGGGAAAATTTTTGAGGTTGATGGTAGGGCTTTGGAAATTACAGCAAATATTAAATTAAAATTGGAAGGGTTTAAGGAGTATGTAAGAGATTTCCCGTCAAAAAAAGTGCTTTACTTAATTTGGAAAAATCCGTATATGGCTGTAGGAAAGAACACTTTTATTGATGAATTATTACAAATTAATAATTTTGAAAATATCATTATAAAAAAAAATTCCCGCTATCCGGAAGTAAGTATTGAATTGATAAAGACTGCAGAATTGGTGCTTCTTTCTACAGAACCTTATCCCTTTAAAAAAGTAGATGCGAATGTTTTAGCAGAGGAACTTAATTCTGAAGTTAAATTAGTAGATGGGGAGTTTTTTAGCTGGCATGGATCGCGACTTATAAAGGCTTTTGAATATTTTAAAGAATTACATTAGCCAATAATTATTTATCTGCTTTCCTAAAAGATAAATATTGTATTTCTTGAAAAATTCTATCTGCTTGTTGATGTGCTTTTTCACTTTTTTCGGGATCCTTTGAAGAAAGTTCAAATGAGCGTTTCATTAAAAGTCTGTATCTTTCTTTTAATTGTTCAATTCTGGATTTTTTTCTAAACCAATTATACATAACTAAACCTTTGTACACAACAAAAATAGCCTTAGTATTTGTAAAGTGTTATTAACAAGAGGTTAATGGTTTCATAAATTATATTTGATTAAAAATATCTTTTTTAATCCTGTAGGGCAAAAACCTGTCGAAGTAAAGTAGTGGTCCTTGCTGAAATATTATTGCGGATATCCTTCTCTTCTACGCTTATCATTTTATAAACGCCTTGTAGCGCTTCAGTGGTAACATAATCTGTTAGGTCTGGGTTTACTTTGGTTACGAAAGGAATGGAATTATATTTCGTAATTATGTTTGTCCAAATCTGGTCTGCACCTACTTTTGAAAAAGACTGCTTAATCACAGGGTTAAATTTTGAATAGAGCGCTGAGGTTGTTCTTTGTTCCAAATAATTGGTAGCTGCATTATCGGGACCCAATAAAATGTTTTTTGCATCTGCAAAAGTTATTTCTTTTACAGCGGATACAAATATAGGAGTAGCTTCTTTTACGGCATCTTCGGCGGCTCTGTTCAAGGCTTTAATGCCCTCATCTGCTAAACTCCCTAGGCCTATATCTCTTAAGCCCTGATCCACTTTCTGTAATTCAGATGGCAGCATTATTTTTACCAGTTGATTTTTATAAAAACCATCTTTTTGGGTAAGTTTGGTTACTTGTTTGTCAATACCCTTGTCCAATGCTTGTCTTAATCCATTAGCTATTGTCGTTGAGTCCATTCCGATACCTGTTTCGGTAGGAATTGTGTTGACAACTTGTTGAAGTTCAGCACAAGAAAGTAAAAGAAAAATTGAACAGAAAAGAAAGATTTTTTTAAGTAACATAGTTTTAGAATTATATAGATTTCAAATATAAAAAAGCCCTTCAATATTGAAGGGCTTTTTTCTTTAAAAAGAGTTTTTAAAAATTCTTATTTAAGAACTTTTACTGTTTTTGTAGCGTTTCCAATAGTTACTTGAACCAAGTAAGCACCAGAAGCTAAACCACTCATATCTACTTTTGGAGAAATAGCATCAGGATTTACGGTAAGAACCGCTTTACCTAATACATCGTAAATAGTTACGTTATCCACAGCAGTTTTAGTGCTAATAGTCAATACGTCTTTAACTGGGTTTGGATATACTCTGAAAGAATCAGCAGCAAAATCTTCTAATCCAGCACTGTCAGTGTCAAAGAAAACATCGTCAATGTAATACTGGTTGTTTGCATCAATAGAGAAGAAATCAACACCTCCTAGGTTACCACCAGAAGTATAAAAATCTCCACTGTAGATTTCACTACCATCGATATACATTACTACGGTGTCAGTATCTAAGTCAATTTCGTGAGTAATTTGGAACCAAAAGTTTTCAGGGTAGCTAAAAGTTGAAACAATATTTGCTGGGTTCGCATCATCTACAACATATCCAGTTCCAGGAGCTAAGTTGTCTAGGTTAAAATGAACGTTAATACCCCAAATTCCACCTGAAGCACCTGTGTCTTCATCTTCTTGGATATTATAGTATCCAGTTTTTCCACCAGGAACATACATATACCATGAAAGTATATACTGTCCCGAAGTCTGGTTTCCTAGCAAAAGCATGGCATCTTGTACACCGTCATCGCCGATATAACCAGACTGAGAAGGAGAAAATGCTTGGTCAGTACTTATAACCAAATCTTCAGGGCCTGCAGCACCACTCCAGCTAGACCAATGGTCTTCATGTACTGGACCTGGCGAGTACCCTTCCATGTCGTCATCAATTATTTGTGCATTAGCACTAAATGTAAAAGCTCCTATAGCAAAAGCCAATAAGTAAATTTTTTTCATAATGTTTAAGTTTTTAATTGTTTAATATTGATGCTGCAATATACAAAAATATTGAAATATTGCAACCCATTTTAGTTTTTTTTATGATATGTATAGTCTTCCAATGCGTTATGTTCGTTGCGTTTTAACTAAATTTGCAATTCATAATTAATGAAAAAACAAACATGGAACAAGTAACTCCCTATAAACCAAAATATAAAGTTCGAATAGTTACAGCGGCATCATTATTTGATGGCCACGACGCGGCTATAAACATTATGCGACGTATCATACAATCTACGGGCGTAGAGGTGATTCACTTGGGCCATGATAGAAGTGTGGATGAGGTTGTAAATACTGCCATTCAGGAAGATGCCAATGCAATAGCCTTGACTTCCTATCAAGGAGGACACAACGAATACTTTAAATATATGTATGATCTTTTGCAGGAAAAAGGAGCGGGACATATTAAAATATTCGGCGGCGGCGGCGGAGTTATCCTGCCGTCAGAGATAAAAGAATTGATGGATTATGGAATTACACGCATCTACGCCCCAGATGACGGACGTAAGATGGGACTGCAGGGAATGATCAATGATCTGGTTCAACAATCCGATTTTCCCATAGGCGATAAATTGAATGGGGAGCTCAAAAATATGGAGAAGAAGGAATTTGGCGCAATTGCGAGAATAATTTCCGCGGCTGAAAACTTCCCGGAAATAGCAAAAGAAACCCTCGATAAAATCCATATTAAAAATAAAAAGGTAACTGCCCCGGTTTTGGGAATTACCGGGACGGGAGGTGCAGGAAAATCCTCACTTGTGGATGAACTGGTGCGAAGATTCTTAATTGATTTTCCGGAGAAAACTATCGGAATAATTTCCGTGGATCCTTCTAAAAGAAAAACTGGCGGGGCATTGTTGGGTGACCGAATTCGTATGAATGCCATCAATTCCCCGCGGGTTTATATGCGCAGTTTGGCAACACGCCAAAGCAACCTTGCACTTTCCAAACATGTAACCGAGGCCATCCAAGTTCTAAAAGCCGCGGAATATGACCTTATTATTCTGGAAACTTCGGGAATTGGACAGAGTGATACTGAAATTATTGAGCACAGTGATGTTTCCTTATATGTTATGACCCCGGAATTTGGTGCGGCCACCCAACTTGAAAAGATTGATATGCTCGATTTTGCCGATTTGGTCGCAATAAACAAATTTGATAAACGCGGTTCGCTGGATGCCCTGCGCGATGTAAAAAAACAATACATACGCAACCACCAATTGTGGGATTCCTCACAAGACGAGCTCCCGGTTTACGGCACCATTGCGTCCCAGTTCAACGATCCGGGAATGAACAAGCTCTACAAGGCCGTAATGCAGCAACTTGCCGAAAAAACGGATACAGACTTAAAAAGTGATTTTAAGATTACGGAGGAAATGGACGAAAAAGTGTTTGTGATTCCTCCCTCACGCACACGATATCTTTCGGAAATTTCAGAAAACAATAGGGCGTACGATAAAAAGGCTTCGGAACAGACCGAAGTTGCCCAAAGACTTTATGGAATTTTTAAAACTATTGAAACTATTTCAGGTAAAAAACCTGAATTGGACAAGGCGGGAATTGTTTCGGAAACCATTGTCAATTCAGAAAAAAATAAAGACCTATTAAAACTGTTGCTCGCTGAATTTGATCGTGAAAAATTAAATTTAGATCCCTACAATTGGGAAATAATAACAGGTTGGGACGAAAAAGTAAATAAGTACAAAAATCCAATCTATAGTTTTAAGGTCCGCGACAAGGAAATAAATATAAAGACCCATACCGAATCACTTTCGCACACACAGATTCCAAAAGTTGCCCTGCCAAAATATCAGGCTTGGGGCGATATTCTAAAATGGACCCTTCAGGAAAATGTGCCGGGCGAATTTCCATACACTTCCGGACTTTATCCCTTTAAGAGAACGGGGGAGGACCCAGCCCGTATGTTTGCCGGCGAGGGTGGGCCGGAGCGTACCAACCGTCGTTTCCATTATGTGAGTATGGGGCTGCCGGCCAAAAGGCTCTCCACGGCATTTGATAGTGTAACTTTATATGGAAATGATCCAGATCTTCGCCCCGATATCTATGGTAAAATAGGTAACGCGGGGGTTTCCATCTGCTGTTTGGACGATGCCAAAAAGTTGTATTCCGGGTTCGATTTAAGCCATCCAATGACTTCGGTTAGTATGACTATCAATGGGCCTGCACCAATGCTTCTTGGCTTTTTTATGAATGCGGCCATTGACCAGAATTGTGAGAAGTACATTTCAGAAAATGGTTTGGAGGAAGAAGTAGAAAGAAAAATTTCAGCTATTTATAAGAAAAAGAATATTGCCCGGCCCAAATACCACGGTCAGTTACCCGAAGGCAATAATGGCTTGGGCCTTATGCTACTCGGTGTTACCGGCGATCAAGTTTTGGATGCTGAAGTCTATAACAAGATTAAATACGAAACCTTACAACAGGTTCGCGGTACGGTCCAGGCAGATATTTTAAAGGAAGACCAAGCCCAGAATACCTGTATTTTTTCAACTGAATTCGCACTGCGCTTAATGGGCGATGTGCAGGAATATTTTATCGAGAAAAAAGTTCGAAATTTTTACTCGGTATCCATTAGCGGCTATCACATTGCAGAGGCTGGCGCAAACCCTATAACCCAATTGGCATTTACCCTCGCTAACGGTTTTACCTACGTGGAATATTATTTGAGCAGAGGAATGGACATCAATGAATTTGGCCCGAACCTCTCATTCTTTTTCAGCAACGGAATTGATCCGGAATATGCCGTAATTGGTCGGGTGGCACGAAAAATTTGGGCAAAGGCCTTAAAGGAAAAATATGGCGCAAACCCGCGTGCACAAATGTTGAAATATCACATTCAAACTTCCGGGCGCTCGCTCCACGCGCAGGAAATTGATTTCAACGATATTCGGACTACCCTTCAGGCTTTATATGCTATTTATGACAATTGCAATTCCCTTCATACAAATGCGTATGACGAAGCGATTACAACCCCCACCGAGGAGAGCGTTCGCCGTGCAATGGCAATTCAACTTATCATTAACAAGGAGCTCGGGTTGGCCAAGAACGAGAACCCAATTCAAGGATCTTTCATTATTGAAGAACTTACAGATTTGGTTGAAGAGGCTGTTCTAAAGGAATTTGATAGTATTACGGAACGCGGGGGCGTTTTGGGCGCTATGGAAACTATGTACCAGCGCAGTAAGATTCAGGAGGAAAGCCTGTATTATGAAACCTTGAAGCACAATGGCGACTTCCCAATAATTGGGGTGAATACGTTCTTAAGCAGCAAAGGTTCGCCAACCGTGCTTCCTGCGGAAGTGATTCGTGCAACCGAGGAAGAGAAGCAGGTTCAGATTGAAACATTAAAAAATCTTCATAAGATGTATGCCGATATTGCAAATGAGAAAATTGAAAAAGTGAAATCGGCCGCCATTCATAACGAAAATATGTTTGAACAATTAATGGAAGCTACCAAAGTCTGCTCTTTGGGCCAGATTACGGAGTCCTTATTTGAAGTAGGAGGGCAATATAGACGAAATATGTAGCGGAAAGTTTTTTAAACACGACAAAAATACATATCTTTGTGTCAAATGTCGTGATTATGAAAAAGTACCAAAATCCTTCCGATGTAAATTTGGTGAAAGAACCAGAAGTTTTCTATTTGCTTGACAACCCTTTTGACAGAATAGTAGGTGTTTTAGGAGGCGTCGGGCAGGTGGGCCAGGCCGTAAATAGCGATATTGACCTTATTACCGTTACCCGGAAGGGTCTGCCCAAGAGTGTGGTTTATTCTATATGCGAGGTATTGGGTATTTCCATGGATCGGCTCAGTGATTTGCTGCACATTTCGCACCGCACATTACAGCGCAAGGCAGATGATGACCTCTTGGGGGTTTCGGCTTCCGAACAGCTTTTTGAGATAGCCGAAATGGTCTCAGAAGGCATAGACGTTTTTGAAACACTTGAAGATTTTAGAAACTGGCTCCATTCCAGACCCTATATTTTTAAAGGGCAGCAACCCTTGGACTTTCTCGACACAAGGTTTGGAATTCAATATGTAAAAAATGTACTTGGCCGCATTGCCCACGGTATTCCTTCTTAATTGTGCGAATTTTTAGAATTTCCAAAACCGAATATATTGACGATCTTTCTGGCGAGGGCGCCAGAGTATATGGTGGTAGGTGGAACTTGGTCGGTGATCCCGTAGTCTATTTTTCCCAGAATCTTTCCTTGAGCTTGTTGGAAATTATCGTACACGTTGAATTTGCAAAATTGCCCGTGGGCTATTCTTTTCTGGAAGTGGAAATTTCAGATAAATTTATAAAACCAATTCAATCCTTGGATTTCATTAAGCCGAAATGGAGCTCTGAAGAAGCCGCAAAACAAGTGCAGATGTTGGGGTCCTCTTGGCTCAAGCGGCACGAGAGCTTGGCGCTCCGCGTGCCATCGGCCATTTTGGAACTGGAGCATAATATTTTGATAAACCCACATCACAAAGATATCGGGAACTTAAAGATTATTAAGAAAGGAACTTTGGATTTTGACCCGCGGTTAATTCGATAACGTTTTCGGGCTAATCCTCTTCGTCATCCATATCTTCGTCAAAACTGTCTTCCTCGTAGTCATCGTCAAAAAAGTCTTCGGGGAAATTATTTGGGTCAAAAGGAATGTCGTCATCGGGATCGTGGTCGTCATAATTTATGCCGGGCGGATTGAAAAGCCCCCAGCGGTCAATAATATAATCCCAGGGATCGAACGTTTTTACCCATTCAGCAAAGAGAATGCGCAATTCATCCACTTCCTTTCGCAGTAGGTCCAGATACTCAGTATCCTTAGCCTGTCATCTCTATTCCATGAGTGTCGGTAACAAGCTCTCGCGCCGCTTTTCTAATTATGGCGGCATTTTCCATTTTAAGATCGTATTGTTCCACGGCCTCGGCACCCATAATCTTGGCGAGGATTATCAAGGAATTTTCCATTAAGTAGGCAAGGCTGTGGTTCAGTAGCTGCTTTTCACCCTTTCGCTTGAATTTTAAATCGGTTTTTTCAACAGATTTTACCAAATGCCGGACCAATTCCGAAATTTCCTCGGCCTTCTTATATATGGGCAATTTTTTGGTCCGTTCAAACCTTTCGCGGGGATTGGGATTATCGTCGTCTTCAAACATATTTATTGCAAAGCTGTTCCACGAAAATACGAAATGAAAATGATGCAATGACTAAAACTATCGGCTAAAGTGTCAGCCTCCAGGTGTGTTGGAGCTTTCTAAATCTTTTTAATTCTTTTCGCAACAAGGGTAGAAAATCCTTTCCGTTGCTATTCACTCTTTCCAGACGTTCACAATTTTTATAAAGCAGATTGGAAAGCCGCATCACTGAAGCAGCATATTTGTGTTTTTCTTCTGAAAATTTCCCGCTTTCTGCTTTCAAAATTTGAGGGCCCAGGGATATAGATTGTTGCACAATATCTCCTGTAAAATAAATACCTGGATCCTCCTGCCCGTTTCTTTGTAAGTGTGCCAAATCGTGACCAATATAGGTAGCAATATTTCTTGAAAGAGAGAAAATCTCAAGTGCTTTATTATAAATTGCAGAGTGCGAATTATTTCTGAAAGCTTGCGGTGCCATTGTTGTACTTAACTATATTTTAGAGTGAACCAAATTTACTTACTACACCTCACTTTGTACAATCGATATTAAAGTAAAACTTTATATTTGCTTTAATTATTATTTAAATTTTCAAAATAACTTTAACATGAGCATCGATTCTTTAAATTGGAAAATACTCAATTGTCTTCAAAAAAATGCGCGGCAACCCAATACCGAAATAGGAAGAAAGGTCGGTATAAGTTCACCGGCAGTTTCGGAACGGATAAAAAAAATGGAGGACTCGGGTATTATCAATGGCTATTATACGGTCGTTTCACCTTTTGAGGCGGGCTATCAATTTAAGGCCATAATCACACTGCGCGCTTTTATGGGGAAATTAAAACCCTTCCTTGAAATTGTAAAAACCTATGATGAGGTGTTAAATTGTTACCGAATTACCGGCAATGAGAATATTGTAATGGAAGTAGTACTAAAAAACCAAAAACATTTGGAAGCATTTATCGATCAACTGATAGTGTATGGCGAAACCAAAACACAGATTGTTCTTTCGCACGTGGTTAAAAACAATGAAATAAAGCCATTGAAGTAACTATGCAGTGTTAAATATGTTATAATTGGATTCATTTTAAGAATTCTTGTGCCGCCCGTATGGTATCTTCGTTCAAGATTCTTTCCAATTTAAAATATTATGAAAAATTATACTTTCCATTTTTTAGTAGTTACTATTATTTCGGCGCTTTTGGGGTTTACAGGCTTGGAATTTCCGGGAGCGACAGTAGTTCGATTGATATGTTTATTTGCGGGAATTGGTCTTATGATTTCGTGTTTGGATGCGGTTATTGTTTCGCGTAAACACCGTCGCGCCAAAAAGAAACCCCAAGTATAAGAGAATTTAAATATTCCCCGTTTGCGATTTTTTCAGTAAAAAGTAGAGCCAAATGGTTAATCCGGCTATCAACAGCAGAAATGCCGAGAAAAATATCCAAGTATTAAAATAACCAAAATTATCTACCAAATTCATCCCGCCATTGTGCCCAATCAAGTGCGCAAAGCTGAAGCTCATACTGTACAACGCCATATAACTTCCCTTTCTTCCTTTGGGCGACATTTCCAATGCAAGCGCGTTTGAGAATGGAAACCCGATCATTTCGCCAAGTGTCATCAATAGCATGGCGACTACCAAAATTCCTACCCAATCGGTCATATTTAGTACCAGAAAACTCAACCCTAAAAAGAAGATTCCCCAAAAGGTGGCCATCGTTTTTGAAATTTTCTTTCGGTCGAGCCAGGCAATCAGCGGCATTTCAAAGATTACAATCGTGGCACCATTTATAAATAATAGCCACCCAATAACGTCTTCCGTGAGGAAATGCACCTTTTCATAAAACACTGGCATTACCGAAAAATACTGGACAAACGCTAAGCTGTAGGCAATCATGATAAAGAAAAAAACCAAAAAATATTTATTGAAATAAGGAGGTCGGCCCTCTTTTACAATAATGGGTTTTTCGTCAGTACTTTTTAGTTTTTTCGGTTTCAAAAGTAGAAATACGCCGAAGGAAGCAAGCATGCAGGTAAGCCCATCAATCCAGAAGAGTGCCGTATAGTTGATGTGGGCGATAATCAATCCTCCAACTAACGGCCCTATTGAAAATCCAAGATTTATTGCCAAGCGAATCAGTGCTATGCCCCGGGTTATATTTCCGGGCTTAGAGTATGCGTCTGCTGCTACAAAAATGGCGGGCCGTCCTGCATCTGCCATCAAAGTCAATAAAAATATACCTATGCAGAATCCGTAAAATGTATTGATATATTGAAGCAGGATAAACCCCACCCCACCCAAAAAGAGACTGGAAAGAAGTGTTTTATAAAACCCGATAGAATCTGTTAATCTACCGCCAATATAGGTGCCCACCAAGGAGCCCAGCCCAAAGCACGACATAATCCAGCCCACTTGTGGCAGATCGAACCCTTCAACATTTATGAGATATAAGGATAGAAACGGAATTACCATTGCCCCCGCGCGGTTAATGAACGTAACCAAGGACAATAGCCAAATCTCCCGGGAGAGTCCCCGAAAGTTTGCTAAATAATTGGAATAAATTTTTTTCATCTTTGGTTGGTATCATAAAAGTAAAACGTCCCGGTTTTGGCCGGGACGTTTTTATATAGTATAAACCTATTGTTATATAGTCAATACATACATCGCCGGCACTTCTGGTGTGAAATGACCTGGTTTTTGCGGCAGGTGTATGTTCTATTTGTCATTTTTAATGGAATTGATTTTCAAATGTAGTGAAAAATATTTTTTGGCAAATTATTTTTTTATTTTAATCCAAAACTCTTTTTAAAGTCATCCCGAACCTAGCAGCGGCTTTATCATACATATTTCCCATTCTTATAAGGCTTGGTTTTGGGTAATCTTCGTTGGCTTTCATAAACTCTTCCAGCCAATTACCCGAGGGGCCAAAAGAGGTGGTTGTGCCAGTTTTATAAAAAGATAAACTTCCGACAACATCAAAACCTTCGGCTCTTTCAACGTCAATTTGCGAAATAATGGTTTCCGGATTTGAGGTTTCAAAAAAATAGATTTTAAGATTTGCTTTGGCTGGCTGTTTTGCTATTCCGGCATCATATCCAAAATACATCCAATCTGTTTGCACTTTCATTGTGTATTTTATTGATGGATCATTCCAAACAAATTCAACGGGGTGGTCATAATTTTTGATGCGGTTATTTAGTGAAGCAATAAATATCCTTGGATATACAGAATCTTTGGCGGCAAGATGCTTTTGTTCCCAATCCAAGGCTTCTTCAGTGTTTAATTTCCCTTCTATTTTTTTCTTTATATAATCCAAAAATTCTGCTTCGGTAAAATTATCGGCATTGAAATGAAGGTCGTGGTAAGTAAAGACAACGTTTATTTTTTCCTGAGATGCCAAAAAAGCCATTTCTTTTTTATCGAGTCTAATATGTTGTGCAACTAAAAATTGTGTGCCAAAACAAATAAAAAAAGTGAAGAGTAAAACTTGAAATTTCATAAAATTTTTATTTGCCCAAAAATAGAAATATTTATGAAGTTTAAAATTGTTTTCTACTTTTACTGAAAACAAATTATGAAGTACCCAATTATTATTCTCTTTTTACTGTGCTGTCTCGGGGTTGGTGCCCAGAATGGGGCTACAGTTTCCGAAAGCAGGGCGGCTCAGCTGGAACTGAACGAAGAATTCAGCAACCCTGAAACTACTATTTTGGAGCCCAAGGATTTCAAAAACTTTAAAGGATTGGAATTTTATCCAATTGATGAAAAATATATTGTGAAGGCAAAATTTGTGCGTACCCCAGATGAAAAACCATTCCTGATGCCCACAACCACTTCCCGCAGGCCCGAATATGTAAAGTATGGCGAAGCCCATTTCTCTTTGGAAGGAAAGGATTTTGTATTGAATCTTTTTAAAAGCACCCAGCCGTACGATGAACCTGGCTACGAAGATTATCTATTTTTGCCCTTTACCGATTTAACCAGCGGCGACGGTTCCTACGGTGGCGGCAGATTTTTGGACCAGCGCATTCCGGAAGGCGATACCATCATTATAGATTTCAACAAGGCATACAATCCTTACTGTGCGTACAGCCCTCGTTTTTCGTGCCCCATTCCGCCGAAGGAGAACGACCTTTTAATTCGAATTGAAGCCGGAGTGAAAGATTTTGGGAAGCATTAAAAATACTTCACCAGCCACATTCCGAAAAAAACCATTGCGAAACCCACTACAAAGCTGGCGATGGTATAAAAGGCAAAAGACATAAAGTCGCCGCTTTTTAAAAAGAGATGGTTTTCATAGGCAAAGGTTGAAAAAGTGGTAAACCCGCCGCAAAAGCCCGTGGCCAAAAACAGGACTGTGTTTTGGGAGAGCGTTTCGTTTTTTAAGGCCAGTCCCAAAATTATTCCAATCAGCAAACTTCCCAAAATATTTGCCGCAAAGGTTCCAAACGGAATGCCGGTTTCGGGATTGTTCAAAAACTTTGAAAAGAAATACCGCAGGACGCTTCCCAAGCCACCGCCTAAAAAAACCAGTGCCAATTGTTTCATTTTTCTATAAAAATTGTTTTTTCGTGGCTAAAGGAAACATATTTTTTTATTGCAATTTCTTTATAGCGCGCGATGTTTCATTTTAAATACCTTCTTGAACAGGTTCGGGGGCGGTAATTATTGGGATGTAAATCTCGGTCAACCAGTTTGCCGGATTGGGCGTTTCTTCGGGGTCTGTTACGTAAACCTCAAACATTTTTCCATTGGGGTCTGCTTGAAGGTCATTCTTCTCCATATATTGTCTGCCTTTGGTGTATGCTTCCGGAAGGTGTTTATAATTTCCTTTCAAAGAAATTTTTACCGCTGAAACAGGCTCCATAAAACCGCAAACTACGGGGCTGCCCTCTGGGGTAATCACTCTTTCCTTTACGGGAACGCCGGTTGAGAAAATAACGGTATTGTTGGCGCTGTCTATTTCATTGTAAAGAGCAAAAGGCTTGCCTGCCATATTCAGATTGTTGTTTTTTATAAAATCCATGACCACATCCATCATCGGCTCCATTTTTTCACCCAATTCGCCCATTTTCGCAACCGATGTTGTGTACATATAATAGCCGCCTCCGTATTGGGTAACGCCATCCACATTTATGGAATACTGCTTCATATCTTCGGCTACTTCTTCAGCAATTCCTTCCAAACCTGCTTTGTTCATCTTGTGCATTTCGGCATCAAAGTCCATTCCGCTGAGCGAATAATAGGCCTTGTCAATTAATGTGTGCTCGCCCTTCATTCCCCACGTCACCTTGGTTCCGCCGTCCACTTCCTCAAATTTCCAATATACTTTTGGATGTCTTTCCCCACCGGGAGTACTCAGTGTAAGGTCTTGTTCTATTTCTTTGTTGGGAATCACTTTTGTCGTGGTCATAGAGCCGCTCATTTCGCCCTCCCAGGAATAGGACGCTCCTTCGCCCACAGTTTTTTCGGCATAGGTGAAGGTTATTGTGGAATCCTCTTTTTTCCACGGTCCCCATTCTTCCCAGCTTTTGTAATCGTTTACCTTATTGAAAACCACTTCCGGCGGTGCATTGATTACCAAGGTATCCTGAATATCATAGCTTCCTTCCTTGGTTCCAAAGTAGATGGCACTGCCTATAATAATAATGAGAAGAAGAAAAAATAAGTATTTTAAAATTTTCATTTGGTCGTGGGGTGTTGATTGGTGTTGCTAAGATAGTGAAAATTCATTGACGCTTCTGAAAAGGAAAGGCTTTGGAATCTGTAGAATTTAGACCCGTGGCTATCACGAACAATATTTTAGTACATTTGCGGAAATCTAAAATTTTTTAAAATGAAGAAGACCTTTTTTATTGCGATGGCAATGAGCGGTTTGCTCTTTTTTTCGTGCAAGGACAACCAGCCGGAAAAAGATGTGGCCCAATTGGAAACTGTCGAATCCAACGAGTTTGACTATAATGTGGAATCCTTCGGCGACGTAAAGATATTGCGTTACCAAATCCCGGGTTGGGACCAGCTTACCCTAAAGGAACAAAAATTAGTCTATTACCTTACCCAGGCCGGTCTGGAAGGGCGGGATATTATGTGGGACCAAAACTACCGCCATAATCTAACCATCAGAAAGGCGCTGGAAAATGTGTATGAAAACTATAAAGGCGATAAAACTACCGAAGATTGGAAGAATTTTGAAACCTATTTAAAAAGGGTTTGGTTCAGCAACGGTATTCACCACCATTATTCAAACGACAAATTGAAGCCTGAATTTTCTTCGGAATACTTAAAGCAACTTTTAACCGACACAAACACAACTTTGGAAGGCGAGGCTTTTGAAGTAATATTTAACGATAAAGATTCCAAAAAAGTAAACCAGGCAAAAGGCGTGGATAATGTTGCGGAAAGCGCGGTAAACTTTTATGGGCCAAACGTAACCAATAAAGATGTGGAAAGTTTCTATGCGAAAAAGAAATCTCCGAATCCTAAAAAACCATTGTCTTTTGGGTTGAATTCTAAATTGGTGAAGGAAAATGGCGAGCTTAAGGAGTTGGTTTACAAATCTGGCGGACTTTACGGCCCAGCGATTGACAAAATTATTGGCTGGCTTGAAAAGGCACAGGGAGTAGCCGAAAACAAGGCCCAAGGCGATGCCATCGGTCTTTTGATTGAATACTACAAAACGGGAGATCTTCAAACCTGGGATGACTACAACGTAGCTTGGACCGCCGCCACCGAAGGAAACATAGACTATATAAACAGCTTTATAGAGGTTTATAACGATCCGTTGGGCTACAGAGGTTCGTATGAAACCATCGTTCAAATAAAGGATTTTGATATGTCTGAAAAAATGGCCGTACTTTCTGAAAACGCACAGTGGTTTGAGGATAATTCGCCATTGATGGACGAACACAAAAAGAAAAACGTGGTTGGTGTAACCTATAAAGTGGTAAATGTTGCGGGTGAGGCAGGTGATGCTTCCCCAAGTACGCCAATTGGGGTAAACCTTCCAAACGCAAACTGGATTCGTGCCGAAGTAGGCAGTAAGTCCGTTTCCCTCGGAAATATTATCGAAGCCTATAACAACGCAGGAAGCACGGGCAGATTAAAGGAATTTGTGCACGATGAAGAAGAATTGGAGCTGGAAGAAAAATACGGACAGAAAGCCGATAAACTCCACACCGCGCTTCACGAAGTAATTGGTCACGCTTCTGGACAATTAAATCCTGGCGTTGGCGAAACCAAGGAAACCTTGAAAAACTATGCCTCTACTTTGGAAGAAGGACGTGCCGATTTGGTGGGCCTTTACTATTTGTACAATCCAAAATTACAGGAGCTCGGCTTGGTTGACGACTGGAAAAAAGTGGGAATGGCAGCGTATGACGGTTACATTCGCAATGGATTGATGACACAGTTGATTCGTTTGAATTTAGGTGATGATGTAGAAGAAGCACACATGCGCAATCGCCAGTGGGTATCTGCTTGGGTTTATGAGAAAGGAAAGGCTGATAACGTAATCGAAAAAATTACCCGCGACGGAAAAACCTATTTCAACATCAATGATTATGACAAACTGCACGACCTTTTCGGGCAATTGCTTCGCGAAACACAGCGCATCAAAAGTGAGGGGGATTATGCCGCCGTGGAAAATTTAGTTGAAACTTACGGCGTAAAGGTGGACCAAAAACTTCACGAGGAAATTTTGGAGCGCAATAAGCAATTCACTTCTGCACCTTACAGCGGATTTGTAAATCCTGTGCTTGTGCCAAAAATGGACGATAATGGTGAAATAGAGAGTTTTACTATTGAGCAACCAAATAATTTTGCAGAGCAAATGTTCTTCTATTCTAAGAATTACAGCAATTTGCCTGCTGTAAACTAAAGGTATTTTTAAAGCAAATAAAAAAAGCTCTTCGTCTATGCGAAGAGCTTTTTAGTTTTGAACAATTCAAATCAACACTTATAACGTAAGTTGAAAACGTAAACAGGAGTCTTCTGTAATTGTAATGGAACCATCCCAATTATAACCTTGGCAGCTTGCCGTATAATTATAAGTGCCTTCGGGTAGGTCATTAAAGTTTCCTCCATAACCATCATTAATGCAATCTGGTGTCCCGGCGTAGTAATAACCAGTTATAGTGCTGGTTCCAACACCGCTAAGATTAACGGTTATTGGCCCACAACCATAATCTTGGTTGGTCCAGAATTTAACATCTCCTTTACCGCTTCCGCCACCGCCGGTTCCGCCGCCACCTCCACCGGTGCCGCCGCCACTACCTGCATTGCTACAATCTACTCCGTATCCACCCACAATTACATCAATAGAACCATTGGCATCCAGATTTGCTTCTAGAATAAATTCCACGCCATTTATAGATATGGTACAGGTATTTGGTGGAATATTCCCTAGATTATGTGCATAGAGTGTTACATAATTAAACCCATTGTATCCAAAATCGTAATCTACACTAATTGGGTCTGATGGACCTCTGAGTGTCTGTTCATCAATAATAGTATTGCCATTGGCTATTATAGAAACAATATCATCATCAACCGTTCCGTGATCCCAAACTTTAATATTAGTAATTCTGCTAGAAATTTCTATACACCCCAAATAATTGTTGGTTCTTCCAAAAGTGGAAGAAGGTATTATAGAAGTTTCGTTTACTTCTATTGGTTCTGGCTCCGGTTCAGATTCTTCTTTTTCACAGCTTATAAAAAAAATTGAAAAAGCTAATAAAAACGGAAAAACTAGTTTTAATTTGATCATATTTTAATTTGGTTTTTAGGTTACTTTTCTAGTTGAATGTATTTTGAATATTTGAAATTAGTGCTGTATTTAAAAAAAAACCATAGTGCATCGATCTGTTAATTTCAATCTTCCTCCCTCCTCAAAGAGAAAAATTATTATATCTCCTCACTCACAATGCACCTGTAGGTTTTTTTCATAGAAATTCAATTCGCTAATTCAATTAGTTCAATTGAAAGGTTTTGGGTTAGTCAAGGTTTAGATTGTCTGAGACAAAATTAAGACGGGAAGAGTTTTTGAAAAATACCTACTTTAGGGTATTTTTATCGAAACGGTACCTAAAAATGATTAAGAAAAATTATACAGGAAAGGGATAAACAGTAAAATATTTTTCAGCCAGAGAGAAAAATTAATTTTTTAAATACGTCTTTACGAGTAGAAGAAATACAATAAAAGCAATAAAACCCACTAAAATCCAGAGACTGCCCTTATACTGTTTTTTATGAAGTTTTTTGTCGCCACGATAGCTGTAAACCATAATAATGACGAAGACAATAAAAAATAAAACAGCAAAAACAAATTGGCCGGTAGTAAACATAAATGTGTAGTTTTACGGGGCAAATTTACACCTTATAAATTATAATATGAAGAATAAAATAGCCGCAGTGTCCGAATTTCACAATGCATTTGGATTGGGTATGAAGGAATCTCCCACTGCCGATCTAGGAATAAAGAAAAATCTTTTACGCTATGAACTTATGCGTGAGGAAAACGAAGAATATCTTGAAGCGGCAAATAGCAATGATTTGGTTGAGGTGGCAGATGCGCTAGGTGATATGCTCTATATTTTGTGCGGAACCATTATTGAACACGGAATGCAACACAAAATTGAAGAAGTATTTAATGAAATACAGCGAAGCAATATGAGCAAGCTTGGCAATGATGGTAAGCCAATATATCGTGAGGACGGTAAAGTTTTAAAGGGGCCCAATTACTTTAAACCTGACATTCGAGCTATACTTGATAAATAAAAAAATCCAAAACGAGAAGGTTTTGGATTTTTTAAAATGTACTGTCAGAAACTGTTATACAACCTCAAATCTCCAGCCAAAGGGATCTTCGCTTCTGTTGTACTGTATATTCATTAACTCATTTTTGAAGCGGGTTGCAAAACCATTCTTTTGCATTTCAAGTTCATAAACAGTTTCTTTATAGCTAAAGGCGCTTACAGGGCTTATAACCGCAGCTGTTCCCGCGCCAAAAATTTCCTTTAGACTTCCGTTCTTTGCGGCTTCCACAATTTCTGAAACCAAAACAGGTCTTTCTTCAACGTTAATATTGTCTCTTTTTGCAATAGCTATTACGCTTTTGCGGGTAACACCGTCTAAAATCCGGTCGCTTATTGGAGCGGTAAGGAGCGTATCATTCACACGAAAAAATACATTCATCGTTCCCGCTTCCTCTAAATATTTATGGTCGCTTGCATCAGTCCAGATTACTTGCTGAAAACCTTTCTCTCGTGCCAAATTTGTTGGAAAAAATTGCGCGCCATAATTTCCGGCTGCTTTTGCAGCACCCACTCCGCCATTTGCCGAACGGCTGTAATGCTCAGCGATTACAACCTTAACATCTCCCGTATAATATGCTTGGGCGGGCGACATCAAAATCATAAACTTATATTCTGTAGATGGGGAAGCCGAAACCCCCACTTGGGTTGCCATTACAAAAGGGCGTATGTACAATGAATTCCCTAGGCCGGGCTTAACCCATTCCTTGTCCATTTTTACCAAAGTTGTCAATGCCTCAAAGAATATATCTTTGGGAAATTCTGGTATGGCCATTCTTTTAGACGACTTGTTTATTCTATTAAAATTTTCTTCGGGTCTAAAAAGCCACACTTTCCCCTCATCATCCTTAAAGGCTTTCATTCCTTCAAAAACTGCCTGACCATAATGAAAAACCTTTGCCGCAGGTGAAATGGTTAAAGGTCCATAAGGTTTGATAGTAGGGTTCTGCCATTCACCATCCTTATAATCACATTCAAACATATGGTCGCTAAAAGTGCTTCCGAAAGTAAGGTTGTCAAAATCTACATCTCCTATTCTGGAAGTTGAAACTTTTTGTACGTCAATTTTTTGGGTGGTGGAAGAATTCATGAAAAAGAATTATTTATTTTGTAAAAATAGGTAAAATTTAGGCCATATAAAATTCAAAAAATCATTAAAATTGCAACACATTACCAATCAATAATTTATTAAATACTTCAAAATGAAAAAAATTCTATTTTTATTTTTAATAATGGCAGTTTTAATTAGCTGTAAAAACGAAAAAACTGAAGATACACCAGTGCTTGAAACGGAAGAAATAGCGGTTAACTATCAAACTTTTGGCGATAAAATTACCGATGAAGATGTTTTGACTAAATCAGAAATAATCGAAAAGTATAACGGTTTAAAGGCTGGCGACACCATAAACGTAAAATTTACTACGCAAGTGAAGGAAGTGTGCCAAAAGAAAGGTTGCTGGATGAAAGTTGATATGGGCGAGAATGAAGCTATGGTGCGCTTTAAGGATTATGGTTTCTTTATGCCAAAAGATATTTCCGGAAAAGATATTATCGCTGAAGGAAAAGCTTATGTTGAAGAAATGAGCGTTGAAGACCAACGTCACTACGCTGAAGACGGTGGCGCCACTCCAGAGGAAATTGCAGCCATCACCGAGCCAAAGCGCACACTTGCTTTTGAGGCACACGGCGTATTAATTCCGGAAGAGGAAAAGCAATAATTTCTTGAAGAGAACTTTGTTTAAAACGGGCGACGGCTCTTACACCTTGCATATCCCAGAGTGGGATGAACAATATCACTCTAAGCATGGTGCAATAGCCGAAGCCCTTCACGTTTTTATAAAGGAAGGGCTTTATCATTGGTTTTCTAAAAATAAGGAAACAGAAGTTTCAATTCTCGAAATCGGTTTCGGGACTGGGCTGAACGCATTTCTTACCTTTTTGGAAACTGAAAAAAATCTATTTAAGGTCAACTATACCGGTGTTGAGGCATACCCATTGGAGATTGACGAAATAGTTAAGCTCAATTATACTTCGCTTTTAAATGCTTCGGAAGAAATATTTCTAAAAATGCACCATTCCCCTTGGGAAGAAATGAGCGGCATTTCTGGAAATTTTCAACTTACAAAACAGAAAAAGTTTTTTTCTGAAATAAATTCTGAAAATTCCTTCAACCTTATCTATTTTGATGCTTTCGGAATCCGCGTGCAACCAGAACTCTGGACCGAGGTAATTTTTAAAAAAATGTACGCTGCATTAAAACCGAACGGCGCTTTGGTTACTTATGCGGCAAATGGCAATGCCCGGCGCGCCATGCAAACCGTTGGTTTTGAAGTGGAGCGTCTTTCTGGGCCTCCTGGAAAAAAAGAAATGTTGAGAGCTACAAAAATTTAAATTCATTATATTTTTATGGTGTCAAAAGAGGTGTTTTAACCAATGCCCAACGATCAATTCACAATCTTCCGTTAACACCCTTTGCTATTCTCATTTGAATTTCTAAATTTAAAATTATGAGTAGAAAAGTGTTGATAACAGGTGCTACAGGCCTTATAGGTAGTGAAATTGTTCGTCAATGTCATGCTGCCGGAATTGCCGTTAACTACCTCACAACCAGTCGTGAAAAAATTGAAAACACCGAGAATTATAAAGGGTTCTATTGGAATCCTCAAAAAGGTGAGATTGATCTTCAGGCTTTTGATGGTGCAACGGCAATAATTAATTTGGTTGGAGCCACTATTTCTGAACGGTGGACCAAAAAATATAAAAAGATTATTCTTGAAAGTAGATTAGAATCTATCAATCTGCTACGCGATACGCTTCTAAAAATAGATCACAATATTGTACATTTTATTTCTGCAAGCGGTATCAGTATCTATCCAAACTCAAAGACTAAGCTATATACTGAGGAAAATGAAGAGGTTGATGATACCTTTTTGGGCGAAGTAGTAGTGGCTTGGGAGGCTGCCGCTGCCCAATTTAAAAATATGGGAATGGAAGTGAGCAAAGTACGCACAGGAGTGGTTTTGGCAAAAAATGACGGGGCTTTGCCAAAATTGGTAAAACCAATAAAACTTGGAGTGGGCGCACCCTTAGGTAGCGGAGAACAGTGGATATCCTGGATCCATCTTGAAGATATTGCAGGAATTTATCTTTTTCTTTTAACGAACCAGCTGGAAGGAAAATATAATGCAGTGGCACCAAACCCTGTTCAAAATAAAAAAATGACCAAGATGATTGCATCAAAGCTGGACAGTCCGCTCTGGATGCCAAACATTCCAGATTTTGCAATCAAATTGTTATTGGGCGAAATGTCTGTCTTGGTTTTGGAAGGGCAGTTGGTGAGTTCCCAAAAAGTTGAGAAACTTGGTTATCCATTTAAGTATTATAATTTGGAAAACGCCTTACAGGATTTACTGTAAATAAAAAGAGAGGCAGTTTTGCCTCTCTTCAGTTTATAAAAAAATTCTTCTGGATTAAGCTTTATTGGCAACCAATGAAACGGTAATTTTCATAGCGTCGTTTATAAACTTATCGCCCAAATTTGGGAATATAGATTTTGAACCGTAATTAACATCCCACTTAGTTCTGTCTATTTCAAAAGTCTCACTCTTGAGCATCATTTTATCTCCTTCCATAGTTACAGTTGCAGGAAATTCAATAGCATTGGTTTTGTCTTTAATGGTCAAATTTCCTTTAACCACGTTATTTTCGATGCCTGTCATTTCAAATTTAGCGGTTGGATATTCTTTTACATTAAAGAAATCACCTTCCTTGCCTTCAACAGTTCCTTTTAAGTGAGCCTCTAGATTAGCTTTGTCATCACCTTCCAGATCTTCATTAGTAATGCTGTTCATATCAATTACAAACTCTCCGGCCTCAATATTTCCATTGTTTAAATGAACCGTTCCTGAAGAAAGTTTTATTGTTCCGTGGTGCTTTCCAGTGGGCTTAGCACCCTCCCACATAATAGTAGAAGCAGCAGTGTCTACTGTATATTCTGTAGCCATTTCAGTGGCTTCGGAAGCTTCTTCTACTGTTGTTTCTGCTTCTTTTTCATTGTTTTTGCATGAGAAGGCTCCTACAGTGATAAAAGCCATCAACGTTATTTTCAAAAATGTAGATTTCATAAATATTGGTTTTTGTTTTGATTGGCAAAAATATGCTTAAACAAAATGAATTTTCTTAAAGTTATATTAAATTAAAATGCTGTGACATTTTGACATTTTAAAACAAATGGCAGTACTTTTGCTCCCTTCAGAAAAAATTGAAAGAAACGCTATTATGGGCAAAAAAGATAAAATGAAAGAAACCGAATATGAAGAAGAAGTAGGTTTTGACGAAACGGATATAAGTGAACAAGAAGCCGCTGAGGAAAAAGTAACCGATGCACTTGCCGAATTGCAGGAAGAATTTCAGCGTGAAAAGGATCGCTATCTTCGTCTTTTTGCAGAGTTTGAAAATTTCAAAAAACGTACTGCCCGTGAACGGGTAGATATGTATAAAACCGCTGGCGCCGATGTAATTGGTTCTTTATTGCCAGTTTTGGACGACTTTGAGCGTGCCTTGAAAGAAATAGAAAAAAGTGAGGACGACAGTCTTCACAAAGGGGTGGAGCTTATTCATAACAAACTGCGTGAAACCCTTAAATCTAAAGGGCTTTATTTAATGGATGTAAAACCGGGTGACGCATTTGATGCCGATTCACACGAAGCGATTACCCAAATTCCCGCCCCCGAAGATAAACTCAAAGGCAAAATTATAGATGTAGTGGAAAAAGGATATACTTTGGGCGATAAGATAATCCGCTACCCAAAAGTGGTTATAGGACAATAATATGAAGGAAGATTATTACGAAATTTTAGGAATATCAAAAAGTGCCACGGCTGCCGAAATTAAAAAGGCGTACCGAAAAAAGGCATTGCAATACCATCCCGATAAAAACCCAGGCGATCACGAAGCAGAGGCAATGTTTAAAAAGTCTGCCGAAGCTTATGAAGTCCTTAGCGACCCAAATAAACGTTCGCGTTATGACCAGTTTGGGCATCGTGCCTTTGAAGGCGGTGGCTTCGGCGGCGGTGGCATGAACATGGAAGATATTTTCAGCCAGTTTGGAGATATTTTTGGCGGTGCCTTTGGCGGTGGTTTCGGGGGCGGTTTTGGTGGCGGTGGCCGCAGAACCGTTAAAGGAAGCAACCTGCGTATTCGCGTGCAACTAACTTTAGAAGAAATTGCCAACGGCGTTGAGAAGAAAATAAAGGTTAAGCGGAAAAAATTAGCCAAGGGAACTACTTATAAAACCTGTTCCACCTGTAACGGCCAGGGGCAGGTTACGCGCATTCAAAATACTATTTTGGGCCGTATGCAAACGTCGGCCACCTGTAGTACGTGCGGTGGTTTGGGCCAGATTGTAGATTCAAAACCCGCAAATGCAGATGCCGAAGGCATGCTGATTACTGAAGAAACAGTTTCTATCAAAATTCCAGCAGGTGTAGTAGATGGTATGCAACTGAAAGTATCCGGAAAAGGAAATGACGCGCCGGGCAATGGAATTGCAGGCGATCTATTGGTTGCGATTGAAGAGAAGCCCCACGAAACATTGCAACGTGAAGGAGACAATCTACATTATGATCTATACATAAGCTTTTCTGAAGCCGCCTTGGGAACCTCCAAAGAAATTGAGACCGTTACAGGAAATGTACGTATCAAAATTGACAGTGGAGCACAGAGCGGAAAAATTCTGAGACTTCGAAATAAAGGCATTCCAAGTATAAATGGTTACGGAACAGGAGATTTGCTTGTACATGTCAATGTTTGGACTCCAAAATCTTTATCAAAAGAGCAACGGGAGTTTTTCGAAAAAATGAATAATGACGAACATTTTCAGCCAAAACCCGAAAAGGAGGACAAATCATTTTTTGAAAAAGTGAAAGATATGTTCTCTTAAATAAACGTTAAATAAATATTTTTATATATATTTGAAAAGTCGCTTCATCTTAGAAGTGATAATTTTTCTTTTTCATAGCAATTTTTTTCCCACCCAAGAATTTCGTTTTTGGGTGGGTTTTGCTTTTATAAGGTTTATTTTACCACTATTAACAATTGTAATAGTCGTGCCATTCACTTAAAATACTCTTAATAGTTATAATGCTTCACGGTCAAATCAATATATTTACATTCTTCAAATTAAATTCATGGAAAAACTTTTAGTGGTAAACAATGTTTCCAAAACCTATGGAGATTATAAAGCGCTCAACAACGCATCCATAGAGGTAGAGAAAGGAAGCATATTTGGACTATTGGGCCCCAATGGTGCCGGAAAAACAACATTGATCAGAATCATAAACCAAATTACCATGCCCGATACCGGTTCGGTTATTCTGGATGGGGAGCCGCTCCAACCCCACCATATAAAGTACATTGGCTATTTGCCCGAAGAGCGCGGCCTCTATAAATCTATGAAGGTTGGGGAACAAGCCCTATATCTGGCCCAGCTTAAGGGACTTTCAAAACAGGAAGCCAAGGAACGGCTGAAATATTGGTTTGACCGTTTGGAAATCGGCGATTGGTGGGATAAAAAAATACAGGAACTATCAAAGGGAATGGCACAGAAAATCCAATTTGTAGTAACTGTTCTCCACAAACCAAAACTGTTGATTTTTGACGAACCTTTCAGCGGCTTTGATCCCATAAATGCCAATCTCATAAAAGATGAAATTCTAAAGCTGCGGGACGAGGGTGCCACCGTCATTTTCTCCACCCACCGTATGGAATCTGTTGAGGAAATGTGCGACCACATTGCCTTGATCCACAAATCGAATAAAATACTCGATGGTAAATTGATTGACATTAAACGCCAATATAAAAACAACACTTTTGAAATTGGTTTAATCACCCAAGACCACGCCTCAACCACTGCGATGCTAAAGGATAAATTTGAAATTTCGCCGGCAACCTTTAAAAGTATAAATAACGAGCTGCAATACAAGGTAAGAATACCGGATTCGGTATCGCCAAATGATTTTGTAAGTTACTTGACTTCCTTGGGGCAACTTACGCATTTTGTAGAAGTAGTGCCTTCTGCCAGTGATATTTTTATTGAAACCATCCAAAAAAACTAACCAAAAATGAACCATCTTCCGCTTATTATAAAAAGGGAATACCTTACCAAGGTACGCAACAAATCGTTCATTATTATGACTTTTTTAAGCCCCCTTATTTTTGTGGGTATTTTTGCATTGGTCGCTTATTTGTCCAGTCTAAACAGTGATACGGTGCGTAAAATTTCGGTTTTGGACGAAAGTGGGTTGTTTACCAATGAATTTAAAAGTTCACCCCATTTGCAATATAAACTGTTGAGCGGCAATAATCTTTCTGAGGCAAAAAAAGAAGCCGAATCGCAAGAAATATACGGGTTGCTTTACATTCCGAAAATTGACAAACTTGAGGATCTTTCAAAAGAAATTACTTTTTATTCCGAAGATTCTCCCTCACTTTCATTGATGGGCGATATAAATGATTTACTCGAAAATAAAGTAAACACGCTAAAACTTAAGGAAGCGGGAATTGATTCAGAAACCATTAAAAATCTTCACATAAATATAAGTGCCAATCAAGAAACCTTTAAAGGGAAAGAAACATCAAAACTGGGCTCCGGTTTAAAATTAATCTTTGGAGGTCTTGCAGGGTACCTATTGTTCATGTTTATCATTATTTATGGTAATATGATTATGCGCAGCGTAATCGAAGAAAAGACCAGCCGTGTGATTGAAGTAATTATTTCCTCAGTAAAACCGAGGTTACTGCTACTTGGAAAAATCTTTGGAACCACGCTTGCCGGAATTACGCAGTTTGTAGTTTGGGTGGTGCTTATTCTGGTTTTAATGACCGTTGTGACTTCTATTTTTGGAATTGATCCGTCGTCAGCAACTCCTTCCCAACAAGTTTTGGAGAATAGTGTCAGTGGTGGCACGCAGCAGGTTTTGCAGGATGTTATGATTGAAATTAACAATCTGCCCATTACCAATTTAATAATAATGTTCATCCTCTTTTTTGTTGGCGGTTACTTGCTTTACGCCTCCCTATACGCTTCGGTGGGTGCCGCAGTTGATAGTGAGACCGATACCCAACAATTTATGATGCCTATATTAATGCCTTTAATTTTGGCGGTTTACGTAGGTTTTTTCACAGTTATTGATAATCCGCACGGAACTGTTTCACAAGTTTTTTCATACATCCCCTTTACTTCGCCCGTAGTAATGCTCATGCGTATCCCTTTTGGGGTACCACTTTGGCAACAGATAATTTCAGTACTTATCCTCTTTGCAAGCTTTATTGTTATGGTTTGGTTTGCGGCCAAAATTTATCGGGTAGGTATCTTAATGTATGGAAAGAAGCCTACTTATAAGGAAATTTTTAAGTGGCTTAAATATTAACAGAAAGTATTACGAATGTTGCTATGTATTCGGAAATATTAAAAAAGAAAAATTATGAAAAAAAAATCATTTATAACCGTCTGCATTTTGCTATTTGCTTTCGGTATATCGGCCCAAACTACAGATTTGGCCCGAGTAGAATATCTAGCATTGCCTTTTTCAAAATCAGACAACTCCATCAATCGCTATCGCGCCTTGGTACAAGTACCAATTCCTTTGGATAAAGAAAGAAAAAAGATATTTGTTGTGAGTCTGGAATATAGATATGTAGATGTTAATATTGAAGACAACGAAGATGTATTTGCCTTTAATAGTAACTTAGTGACCTCCACTCAACAAATGGACGCCTATCTAGGCTATGTATGGAAACAAAACGATGATTGGCGCTTTGGAGTCAAAGGAGGCGTTAAAATTCAGAGTGACTTTGAAGGCAGTTTGGTCAGCGATGACTTTATTTATGAAGTGGGAGCCTACGCTATAAAGGATAAAAAGAAAAATCCTGAAGAAGGCAAAAAGCCATATCGTTTCATTGCAGGTCTTACCTATTCAACCACACCCGGCAGATGGTATCCACTACCAATTCTGAATTATTACAAAGAATTCCATCCCAACTGGACATACACTTTGGGTGTGCCTAAAACCAATGTGCGACACTATTTAAATGATACCCATAAAGACGCAATTCAGGCTTTCGCAACTTTAGATAATGTGTATGCCAATATCCAACAGAATTTCTTGCCTATTTCCGATCAAAATTCAGAAGGAAAACTTGCTGAAAGCATTCAAGCAACCATTGGGCTTCTTGGTTTGGGCTATGAGCATTTCTTTACGGAGCATCTTCTTTTTTATGGCTATGTCGCGCACTCTGTTTACAACGATTTCAGATTGGAAGATGGTGATGGAAATAAAATCTATAAAATAAATACCGAAAATTCGCCTTATTTTAGGGCAGGATTAAAATTTAAATATTAATGGCTAGAATACTTATAATAGAAGACGAAGCAGCAATCAGAAGGGTTTTGGTAAAAATACTTTCCGAAGAAAACCAAGGATACGAAGTTTTTGAGGCCGAAGATGGCCTTACCGGAATGGAAACCATAAAAAAGGAAGATTTTGATTTGGTGCTTTGCGATATAAAAATGCCTAAAATGGACGGGGTTGAGGTTTTGGAAGCCGTAAAAAAAATTAAACCCGAAATACCGATGGTTATGATTTCCGGCCACGGAGATCTTGAAACAGCCGTAAATACAATGAAACTTGGGGCTTTCGACTATATTTCAAAACCGCCCGACTTAAATCGTTTGCTCAATACCGTACGAATAGCTTTGGACCGAAAGGAATTGGTGGTTGAAAACACCCGTCTTAAAAAGAAGGTTTCCAAAAATTATGAAATGGTTGGTGAATCGCCTGCCATCGTTCATATTAAGGAAATGATAGAGAAAGTAGCACCCACTGAAGCTCGCGTTTTAATCACTGGCCCAAACGGTACGGGTAAAGAGTTAGTGGCACATTGGCTCCACCAAAAAAGTGAACGCAGCAGCGGCCCTATGATTGAGGTAAACTGTGCCGCCATTCCCAGTGAATTGATTGAGAGCGAACTCTTCGGGCACGTAAAAGGAGCGTTTACTTCAGCAAATAAGGACCGTGCTGGAAAATTTGAAGCTGCAAACGGAGGAACCATTTTCCTTGACGAAGTGGGCGATATGAGCCTTTCAGCCCAGGCCAAAGTATTGCGCGCCCTGCAGGAAAACAAAGTGCAGCGTGTGGGTAGTGATAAGGATATAAAAGTTGACGTACGCGTTATCACGGCCACCAATAAAGATTTAAAAAAAGAAATAGAAGAGGGTCGTTTTCGTGAGGATTTATATCACAGATTGGCGGTTATTCTTATAAAAGTTCCAGCTTTAAAAGACAGAAGGGCCGACATTCCATTGTTGGTAGAATATTTTTCCGAAAAAATTTCAACGGAGCACGGTACCGCTAAAAAGAAATTTTCTACAAAGGCCATTAATTTATTGCAGGAATATGACTGGACCGGAAACATTCGCGAACTGCGAAACGTGGTGGAACGTTTGATTATTCTGGGCGGAAAGGAAATTAGCGAGGAAGATGTAAAACTCTTTGCAAGTAAATAATATATTGAGATGAAAGACGTAAAAATTGAAGACTTTAAAGTAATCCACCCTATTAAACTCGATGGTACTAAAAACGATTGGGATTTAGACGCTTCCGAAGAGAAACTGGAAGACCATTTGGAAGACACCCGCAAAAAACTGGGCAAGCTTCAGGATACACTTTATGCACACGGAAAATATGCTGTGTTGGTCTGTCTTCAAGGTATGGATACTGCAGGAAAGGACAGTTTGATTCGTGAAGTCTTTAAGGATTTTAATGCCCGTGGGGTAGTTGTCCACAGTTTTAAGACGCCCACCGCCCTTGAAAAAAGACACGATTATCTTTGGCGTCATTACATTGCACTTCCCGAACGTGGTAAGTTTGGTGTTTTCAACAGAACCCATTACGAAAACGTTTTGGTAACAAGAGTGCACCCAGAATACATTCTTGGCGAAAACTTGCCAGATGTAAATAGTTTGGAAGACATAGATGAAGCGTTTTGGGACAAGCGTTTTCAGCAGATAAACGACTTTGAAAAAACCATTCAGCAGAACGGAACTATTATTTTTAAATTCTTTTTGAACCTTTCCAAAGACGAACAAAAGCACCGACAGCTGCGTAGATTGGACAAACCAGAAAAAAACTGGAAATTCTCTCCAGGCGATTTGGACGAGAGGGCACTTTGGGAAGACTATAGAAAATATTATGAGGAGGCCATTAATCGAACCTCAAAACCACACGCTCCTTGGTATATTATTCCATCGGATGATAAAGATACTGCAAGGGTTATTGTAGCAGAAATTATGCTGCAAGAGTTAAAAAAATATAAAGACATAAAAGAACCGGAACTTGACGACGATATAAAAGCAAAGATTTCCGAATACCGCGAACGACTTAAAAATGATTAATTTAGCCTCCTAAATAGTTCAATTACCACTTATTTCTTATAAAATTCATAAATGAAAATTTCGCTCCTCCCCACATTACTTTTCACATTATTCATTTCATCCGTAAGCATTTCGCAAAACGCCGTACAGGATTCGGTTATGCTGAAAAAGCTTTACATCACCGCATTGACCGACGGAAAGGCCTATGATTGGTTGGATTATCTTTCCAATGAAATAGGAGGCAGACTCTCTGGATCTTTTGAGGCGGAAAGCGCTGTAAAATACACAGAGGCAGAATTGAATGAACTTGGCTTGGACAAAGTGTGGCTTCAGCCTGTAATGGTTCCAAAATGGACGCGCGGTTTTAAGGAATATGCATATATAGAATCGCCTACCGGTGATAAAACCATAACCGATATCTGTGCCTTGGGCGGCTCGGTTGCTACGCCAAGCCTCGGAATTAAAGCCGAAGTTGTGGAAGTAAAAGGCTTAGATGAACTAGCTGCTTTGGGAAAAGAAAAAATTGAAGGTAAAATTGTTTTTTACAACAGACCGATGCAACCCGAATTAATACAAACTTTTGAAGCCTATGGCGGCTGCGTGGACCAACGCTATTCCGGCGCTGCCGAAGCGGCAAAGTTTGGTGCCGTCGGGGTTATTGTCCGCTCGCTGAGCTTGAGAATGGACGATTTTCCACATACGGGCGCGATGAGCTATGGCGATACTCCCGTAAACCAACGCATACCGGCCGCGGCAATTAGCACCAACGGAGCCGAATATTTAAGCAGTCTCCTGAAATTGCAGCCCAATCTGTTGTTTTACTTCAAACAGAATTGCAAGACTTTTGACGATGTGCAATCCTATAATGTAATCGGGGAAATTACCGGCAGCACAAAACCCAATGAATATATGGTGGTAGGTGGCCATTTGGACAGTTGGGACCTTGCCGATGGCGCCCACGATGACGGAGCTGGCTGCGTACAGAGTATGGAAGTATTGCGCCTTTTCAAAAAAGTGGGTTATAGACCAAACCACACCATTCGCGTGGTGCTTTTTATGAACGAGGAAAACGGCCTGCGCGGTGGAAAGAAATATGCTGAAGAGGCAAAAAGAAAGAACGAAACCCATCGTTTTGCCTTGGAAAGCGATGCTGGCGGATTTACCCCGCGTGGCTTTTCATTTGATAGTGATGAGGCAAATTTCAAAAAAGTGCAAACTTGGGAGCCACTCTTTAAACCGTATTTAATCCATTATTTTGAAAAAGGCGGCGGCGCAGATATTGGTCCATTAAAGGGAAATATTGATGTGCTTGCTGGTTTGCGCCCCGATAGTCAGCGTTATTTTGATTACCACCACGCTGCAAATGATACGTTTGATGCCGTTAACAAACGCGAACTGGAACTGGGAGCGGCTACTATGGCAAGCTTGGTATATTTATTCGATAAATACGGAACCGAGTAGATTGTTCAGTATTCAGTTGCAGTAAGCAGTTAATTATAATTACCACCACACCACAAAGAACCGCTCCAGCTTATGGGGCGTTTTTTTATAGATTAACGGAGATTTTTTCAACCTTAATTGAGCGTCTATCAATGGTTTTATTTCTGAAAAAGAATACCATTGGGTAATTAAGTTTATGGGCAATAGCCATTCTTTTTTGGAAGGAATTGCATAGTGTGCATCTACGTTTTCAACTAAACCTTCTGGTTTAAGGTAATGGCCCACGATGCACTCTTTTATATGCTTTGGAAATGTTTCAGCACTTAATTCCTTTGGAAGAAATAGAAAAGCTTTTAAGCATAATTCCTGTGAAGTAGGTTTTGGGATTTCCAAGGATGCCAGCAAGTTTGAGGTTTCGGAAGTTTGGAGTAACGGAAATTGTTTGTGTTTTACCTTTTCCAGTTTTTCATACAGACTGTCCTTTCGGTTTGGGCCAATCCATTTTTGCTCTTCTGACTCACCTGCGTTTTCATCGTATAAATAGAATTTACAGGCCAATTCTATGTGGACAACTTCATCAGTTTTCAGATTTAGAGCTATATAATCCAACTCTCCCAAGGTTTCCTTTTCACCATGGATTTGTAGGTTTGCGGCAAGGAGTTCAAAGTATTTTGATTGTTTGAGATAGGCTTCAAAACAAGCTTCGGCTTGCATGCCTAGTACAGCATTTTTGGGGAAGGTGTAATTGTTTACGGTCACTTCTTCCTTTAAAAATTCAAAATACTTAAAAGGATATTGCTCCGAATGTATTTTGAGCTCGGGTGAATTTATAAAGTGCTGTAAAAGGTGAGTCGTTTTAATGGCTATCGCTTTAGTACGCTTTCATATTTCGCAATCCACTCATTAACCGATATTTTTGTGGTTAGCTCTCCCAGTAATTCAAAGGGAATGTTTTTAGGGTTTTTGAAACGGATGCAGCTCTTGCCCATATCCAGTTTGCCAGTGGCGTGCTTGGGGTATTGTTGAGTAAACCATTTCATCAAATCTGGGTCGCTGTAAATGCCCATATGGTAAAAACCAATGTGGTTTTTTTGGGATGCCAAAGCCATAAACGGAAGCGCATCTTTCGAATTGCAATGATAGCCATCGGGATAAATGCTATGCGGGACTACATAGCCCAACATTCCGTACTGCATGGTTTCCTCGAAACCTTTCGGAAGGTTTTTCTTTACTGTTTCGCGTAGCTTCTGCATTATTTCCTTTCGGTCCTCGGGCAGTTCGGCAATGTATTGGTCTGGCGTGGTGGCTTTGGATTGCATTTTTTGAGGTTTAAAGCTTAAGTTTCAAAGTTAAAAGAATTTTAGTGATTTTTTTAATGTATACCTTATTGCTTTTTGTTGCAAAAAATTATAATTGTACTTTCCCATAAAATTTGAGAACAATGAGAATATTTAAAACACTTTCCATAATTGCCTTATTCTTTCTATTTACCTTGGAAGGACATTCGCAGGAGATTACCAAATACGATTTTCTTGAAGTAATTGTAGTTCAAAAAGCGAACAACCGCGGAAAGGTAAAACGTATAAAAGTGGAGGAGCAGACTTCGCTGATTGGGCAAAATATTTCTATTGATGAAATAGAGGATATCGAGGAAACTTCTACTTTACTGAATTATATGAATTCCCACGACTGGGAGTTTTTGGACAGGCAGTCTGTAGTTTCTGAAGATAACGACCCGGTGTGGATGAGTTATATTTTTAGAAAACGGAAATAGATTGTTGATTTATTAGAACTTTTCGTATT
>Ga0209344_10000288_pt1 | contig 97780 bp, 81 predicted proteins | sample Cruoilmetagenom6_FD_187293 | JGI IMG/M metagenome (GOLD analysis project Ga0209344, IMG submission 187293) | Oil polluted marine microbial communities from Coal Oil Point, Santa Barbara, California, USA - Santa Barbara Oil Seep Sample 6 (SPAdes)... | ecosystem: Environmental > Aquatic > Marine...
TACGAGAGGACCGGGGTGAACATACCTCTGGTGTACCAGTCATTCCGCCAGGAGTGCCGCTGGGTAGCTATGTATGGACGGGATAACCGCTGAAAGCATCTAAGCGGGAAGCCTCCCTTGAGATAAGGTATCTTCGAGTCGTAGTAGACCACTACGTTGATAGGCTGGGTGTGGAAGCGCGGTAACGCGTGGAGCTAACCAGTCCTAATAACTCTGATCATGCTTGATGAATCCCACCATCAACGACAGGCCTGCCAAAGATTTGGTGTGTTTGATTGTTGGTGTCGGAAGACATCCAGCCAGATCACTGACGCCTAATATAAACGTATCGCATCGATTAAACCCGCACATCCACTGGCTTTATTGCTTGGTGGCCATAGCATCTGTGACCCACCCGATCCCATCTCGAACTCGGCCGTGAAACCAGATTGCGCCGATGGTACTAACGCTTAAGCGTTGGAAGAGTAGGTCGTCGCCAGGCATTATGGCTGGTGGATATGCGCGGTAAAAAACCCATTCATAAGTCAAAGGGCTGACCTCAAAAGGGCAGCCCTTTTGGCGTCTCTGGGGACCAGGTCCTGCGAGAGGCCGCACCGTCGGAACATGCGTTCCGCAAGCCTAGGGCGGTTATTCGGCGCTTGAAGGTGGCAATTAGGTGACGCGGGATGGAGCAGTCCGGTAGCTCGTCAGGCTCATAACCTGAAGGTCGTAGGTTCAAATCCTACTCCCGCAACCAACAAAAAGCCCGCTAGTCCAAGGACTTAGCGGGCTTTTTTGTTTCTGGAGTTTGGGAAGTTCCGACGATATCTGCGTCGGAATTCCGACTGCTACGGTATAACTAGCATTCTGATAAGGAGGCTAAAGCCAAGCCTGATGGTGGCAAAGCCGCATCGCGGCCATATTTCAAGGCAGCCAATTCTGTCGTTGTGCTTCTGATCTGCCGCCAGTAAATTTCAGGCTTGCTGGCCGTCCGTTAGCAGTTCACTTTGAACGAAGGAGAACAGTTTGCCTATTTTGGGTGCCATCATCGGCGGCGGGGGTTCAACGCGATTTGGGCGCGACAAGGCGGTTGAACTGCTCGAAGGGCAAGCCCTGATTGACCATGTTCGCATGGCACTTGCCAAACAGGTGGACGAAATTGTCATTTGCGGCCGCGACTGGCTAGGTTTGCGGGGGCTGCACGACAGGCCAGAAGCCGATTTGGGACCGTTGGGCGGGATCAACGCCGCATTACATTACGGCGCAGCTCACGGTTTTGACGGCATTTTGTGCATGCCGGTTGACGTGCATCCAGCGCCTGAAAATATCGCAGACACGCTGTTTGGGCCTGAGATATCGGTACTTAATGAACAACATTTGATCGGATATTGGCCCGTCAATCTGGCCGATGCGGTTGATGCGTATTTGATGGGTGGGGGGCGCAAGGTTGGCCGATTATTGGATCAACTTTCCGCACGCCGTGTGGACGATCCCGCCGGTCTAACGAATGTCAATCACCCGGATGATCTGGAAAAGCTGAAGCTGGCGTAGGTGGACATCTGGCCCCTACGGGATGGCATCACGGCGATCAATTGTAACGCGGCTCAACTTTCATACCTTGTTTTCCGGCGATGACGGCCGCCACACTATCGCTCAGATCGGCAAGATAGTCGTCAATCACTTCCCAATGTTTGGGCGAAAGCATGAGATGCAGGCTTGGCGGCTGCGTTGTGATGGAGGTGAACCAGCCCTTGCGGTACATCTCGCCGTAAATCGCAAAATTGTCATGCTCGCGGTGACGAAATGCGATGAGTCCGAGCACTGGCTTGCCCAGAATTTCGAAGCCGAGCGCCTCCAGGCCGATTTCGGCGCGTTCGCGCGTTTTGCAGACCATGCCCTGTTTTTGGCGGTACCCATCGATACCCAACACATTCATCACGGCCCATGCCGCTGCAATCGCCCCGCCAGGGCGTGTGCCCGCAAGCGTTGGGGTTTTCATCGGTGCGCCGCTCCAATTCTTGGTGTCGAATGGCATATGTTCAAACAGTTCTTCTGACCGAAAAAGCACGGTTGATGCGCCCTTGGCGGCGTAGCCATATTTGTGCAAATCGGCGCTGATTGATTGCACCGCGGGAACTTCAAAATCGAATGGAGGAACGGTCACGCCGTTCATTCGCGCAAAGGGTGCAAAATAGCCGCCCACGCAGGCATCGGTGTGAAGCCATACGTTCTTGGCTGTCGCGATTTTGCCCAATGCCTCTATAGGGTCGATAATTCCGTGAGGGAAATTGGGCGCGGAACCTACCATCATCACCGTTTGGCTGTCACAGGCACGGCCCATGGTTTCTGGGTCTGCTTGATAAGTGCCGTCAGTTTTCAACGGGATACGGCGCACTTCGATGTCCATCAAATGCGCGGCCTTGTCGAAAGCCGGATGCGCCGATTGCGGCAGCACGATATTGGCAGCGCCGGAAAACCCCTTGCTGGCGCGGGTATAATCGCGCGCGGTTTTCAGCGCCATGGTGATGCTGTCGGTACCGCCCGACGTCATGGCACCGGTTGCACCATCTGGACCGTGCAAAATGGAAAGGGCCATGGATATTACTTCACGTTCCATCTGCGCGAGCGAGGGAAACGCAATCGGGCCAAGCCCATTTTCCGACATATAGAGCGTATAGGCTTCGTGCTGCACCTTGGTGATTTCCGGTCCGGCATTGAAGACATAGACCGCCGTTTTGCCGTCACGCCATTTGGCATCCCCGCCGCCGCGGGCGATCATATTCTCTTTTACATCGTCCCAGCTTTTGCCTTTTTCCGGTAGGTCCATTTGATGCTCTCCTCCATACATCGCGGTAAATAGAGGAGCTGCCATATTGGCATTGCCAAAGCAAACGCTGGACCCCGAAGCGGGATTGTTACTTGCCAGCCTCCTCCATCCGTTCGCCCAGTGCGAGCCATTCGGCTTCGGCCTTTTCAAGATCGTCAGCGACTTTCGCCCTTTGAGACAACAGCTCGCTCATGGTCAAATCGGCGAGGTGGTCTGCGGCATTGGCTGGTTCATACATCGCCTGATCGATCTGCTTGCATTCGGCTTGCAGCCGGGTGAGGGATTTTTCGGCCTGAGCGAATTGGGCCTTGATCTGCCGTGCGTCAGCACGGGCTTTGGCTGATTGCTTTTTCTTTGACTTTTTGGGCTTTGCATCGTCGCCGGTTTTGGGTTGATTTCGGCCCAGAACGAAATCGATGTAATCGTTCATATTGCCCGAATAATCCGTGGCTCTGCCGCTATCTACCAGCACCAGACGGTCAGCGGTCAATTCAACCATATGGCGGTCATGGCTGATCAGGATCACTGCGCCTGTATAGTCGTTCAGCGCCTGAACCAGCGCCTCTCGCGCATCGACATCAAGGTGGTTGGTCGGTTCATCCAGTATCAGCAGATGCGGCGCATCGCGGGTGATCAGGGCGAGCGCCAACCGGGCTCGTTCCCCGCCTGAAAGCTTGGCTACCAACTGCGTTGCACGGCTCCCCGAAAAACCGAACCGCCCCAATTGCGCGCGCACTGCACCGGGCGTTTTGCCGTCCATCACCCGGGTCATATGTTCCAGCGGAGTGGCGTCACCGGCCAATTCCTCAACCTGATATTGGGTGAAATAGCCGACCTTCATCTTCCCGGGAGAATTCATCTCGCCATCCATCAGCGGCAATTGCGCGGCGATCAGGCGGGCGAGGGTGGTTTTGCCGTTGCCGTTGCGTCCCAGCAAGGCGATCCGGTCATCAGGATCGATCCGCAGATTAACCCGGCTAAGGATCGGAGTATCCGGGACATATCCCACTGCTGCCATATCCATGGTGATCATGGGCGGGCGCAGTTCGGCCGGATCGGGGAATTCAAAACTTAGCGAGGGATCTTCTATCAGCGCCGCAATGGGCTGCATTTTTCCAAGCATTTTTGCGCGCGATTGCGCCTGTTTTGCGGTGGATGCGCGGGCGCTGTTACGGGCAACATAATCTTCCAGCCGCGCACGCTGTGCATCCTGCGATGCCTTGGCCGATGCCAATTGGGCGGCACGTTCGGCGCGTTGCCGTTCAAAACTGTCATAGCCGCCGGGATAAAGCGTCAACTTGCCGCCTTGCAGGTGGAGAATGTGATCGACGACCTTGTTAAGCAGATCGCGTTCATGGCTGATCACCACCACAGTGGCGGGATAGGATTTAAGGAAATCTTCCAGCCACAAGGTCGCTTCCAGATCGAGGTGGTTTGATGGCTCATCCAGCATCAGCACATCGGGCGCGGAAAACAACAGCGCCCCCAGCGCCACGCGCATCTTCCAACCACCGGAAAAACTGTCGAGCGGTTGGCGCTGCATTTCTTCGTCAAAGCCAAGGCCGGTCAGGATACGCGCCGCGCGCGAGGGCGCGCTGTAGGCGTCGATCGCTATCAATCGTTCATGAACGTCGCCCAAACGGTCGGGGTCGGTGCATGTTTCCGATTCGGCCAGCAATTCGCTACGTTCGACATCAGCAGCCAGCACCGCCTCTTCCGGGGTGGTTGTTCCGCTGGGGGCATCTTGTGCGATGTAGCCGATACGCGTTCGGCGCGGTTTTTCGATTGAGCCGTCATCCGGCTCTATCTCGCCGATCATCGCCTTCATTAAGGTTGATTTTCCGGCACCATTGCGGCCGATTAACCCGACACGCCCGCCAGGCGGTATCGCTGCCTCGGCGCGGTCGAGAATGGTGCGGCCGCCAAGCCGCACGGTGATGCCATTGATTGTGAGCATGCGCGCGCCCTTAGCAGCCCAAATCCTTCAGCCCAAGCCCGTCAATTCAATCGGTTCTAAACCTGCGTTGCCGTTCCCGCCGCGACATAAAGGGTGACCATTAGGCCAACCATCAGCGCGCCGGGGCGGTGGCTGTTGGTTCTGTGCCATGTAAAAATCGCGATAATGGCAATCGCTGTCAGTATGGGCACGAATTGCAGCGCCACAACGGTGCTGAGCGGGTCGAAAGCCGTGATCAGCGTGCCTGCGGCAAAGAAAATGCCGTAGATCAGGCCGATCATCACCATAAATCCGGCCGTCATGGTCAAAATCGCGGCGCAGTAACGCTTGCACGTTCCGTCGCTTTTGACGCTCAGCGAACCGGTTAACGCCCTCAGCGTAACCACAAAGGCAAGCGTTATCGGTACCAAATATATGGCAATCGGCAGCCATTGCCCCGCGGCAGGCAGTTTGACCGCCACCACCCAGAACCTGAAATCGGTTTGGAAAAGCAGATCAACCAGCAGCAATGCGGCATATCCAGCCGCGACAGCAGCCAGCGCCAACAGAATAGATTGCAGCCAATTGGCGCTGCCCGTGGTTGATGGGCCGCCAAGGAAACGGCTGATTATCAGGCCGATGCCCGCCGTTGCCAAGGCCCACAATGTGACTTGGTTTGTGATCGCTTGAGGCAATATTGCCGAGGCTGGCAGCAACAGGAATGCCGCAATAAAAGCGGGAAAAAACAGCAATGCCGGTGTTGCTGTGTTGATTGCAAATAATGTCCACCACGATCTGCTGCGCTGTTCCACGGCAGGAACAGGGGCACCTTGCAATGGGACGAAAAATGGCAAGCGCAACAATATGTCAAACATGCCAAGGACAATCATGACAAATCCGATCAGCCCGACGCCGGTGCCGATTTCCTTCCAGAACCAGATCTGATCGCGCGCCGGAAGATTGTTTCCGCCATCCAAAGTCGCGGCAAACCAGTCCACCGCATAGCCGATTGATGCTGTTGATAGATGGTTGCCGGGATGCGTGGTCGCGGGTTGATGAAGGGTGCGGGCAGTTCCAGCAGCAATATCGCCATAGATTTTGTCTTCGATCACCCGGCTATCCGTGCCAAAAACCGATTGCAGCTTTTCGCTGTCCGGCGTGTTCAATGGGCGGTCCATGCCCCACATCAATTGCGAAAATTCGTCATATTGGCTGAACACTAGCGAGAGGTTGCGCGGCCAATCTGGTGAACCTTCTGGCGCGAAGGGTGCGCCGGTCGATGATCCTTGCAGCACCATGGATTGATAGGCATCGGGCATGGCCTTGGCTGCAGCCAAGATGGTCCAGCCGCCCATGCTGTGCCCTTCCAAACCGATTTGATCCTTGTCGACCATTGGTAATGACAGGAGGTGGCGCAGCCCGTCCGGCCCACCGAAACCATTCGCAAAAGCGGGGCCGCCGCTATAGCCATGGCCTGTCTGGTCAATCGACAAAACCACATAACCGCGGCGTGCGAATTCGATGGCAAAACCATCCTGCATTTCGCGCGAATTGATATAGCCATGCACGGCAAGAATGCCCGGGGCGGGTGTTTCGGCAGTCGCGTTTTCGGGCACGTAAAGCAGCGCGCTCATTTGCGTGCCGTCTGCCCCGTCAAATCGAATATCGCTGACTTCGGTGCCGCCAGCGGTTCGGATCGAATGGGCCAGCAATGCGCCCGCCAGTACCAAGGCAAGGCCGGCTATCGCCAACCAGCGGCGTGGTTTGGCAATCAAATCAGCATTCCTTTGTTCATTTGTCATCAGAACACCAATCCCAAGGCCCAGCCGCCAATTGCATAGACCATCAGCGTAATCAGCATGATGCCGACCACATTCAAAACCAGTCCGCCGCGCGCCATTTGCAGGATCGTGACCCTGCCAGAGCTGAAGGCAATGGCGTTCGGCGGGGTGCCCACGGGCAGCATAAAGGCACATGTCGCGGCAAAGGCGGCGGGGATCAGCAAGCTCATCGGATCAACCCCGATGCCGATTGCCACACCGCCCAAGATCGGGATGAAAGTCGCCGCAGTCGCGGTGTTGCTGGTGACTTCGGTCAGGAACAACACAATGGTCACAACCGACGCCACGATCAGGATTATGGGGAGCGAGGCGAGGCCGGAAACCTGCTGGCCGAACCATCCGTCCAGCCCCGTCGCGGCGACGGCACTGGCCAGACTTAAGCCCCCGCCAAACAGCAGCAACACGCCCCAAGGCAGGCCGTTTTCAGCATCTTTCCATTCCAGCACCATTTTTGAACGTCCCTTGCCGGGCAGGATGAACATTGCCAAGCCGGCCGCAATTGCAATGGCTGTATCGTTCAATTCGCCCAGCCAGCCATAATTTTCGCCGATGGCCGGTATTGTCGCCAGCAGGCCGGGCACAACCCAAAGGAATGCGGCGGAAAGAAAGACCAGCGCGACCACTTTTTCGCCTTGGCCCATTGTGCCAAGCTTGGAAATCTCGCCGTTGATCATGGCCTTGCCTCCGGGGATTTCGGCGATGTCAAAGCGGTAGAGAAAGCGCGTCATCAAAAACCAGCCGATGGTGATGAAAATGGCAGCTGTTGGCACGCCGAGCAGCATCCATTCAAGAAAACCGATGGTCCGGCCCAGCTCGTCTGCGGCATATCCCGCGATGATTGCATTGGGCGGACTGCCAAGCAATGTGCCCAGCCCTCCCATGCTGGCCGACCAGGCAATGGCGAGGACAAGGCATGTGCCGAACCGCGCAATATTCGGGTCATTTTCGGGGTCCGCCGCCGAACCTTCGCCCGCAACGCGCCCGCCAATAAGGGCAAGGATCGAAAAGCCAATCGGCAGCATCATGAGCGTGGTCGCCGTGTTTGATACCCACATTGATAGAAAGCCCGTTGCAATCATCATGCCCAGCACAATTCGCTGCGGCGATACGCCCACGCTTCTTAGCGTGAGCAGCGCGACGCGCCGGTGCAGGTTCCACTTTTCCATTGCAATCGCGATCAGAAACCCGCCGAGAAACAAGAAAACAATGGAACTGGCATAGGGTGCGGTGGATTGTTTGACCGTTTGATCGGTCAGCGCGGGTATAAGCACGATAGGCAGCAGAGATGTGGCCGCCAGCGGGATTGCCTCTGTCATCCACCAGATCGCCATCAGCGTCGCAATTGCGGCCACCCAGCGTGCATCGGCTGGCAATTCGGGCGACCCGCCCAGCAAAAGCCACACGAGCGCAGCGGCCAAAGGCCCCGCAAAACGCAGAAGCCAGATCATCCGGGCTGAACGTTCCGTGCCGGTTGGGTAATCGTCATATTCGCCCTGTTGGGGGATTGGGTTAGACATGGGCGTTCCTATTCGGTCTTTGGCAGGGCGGCTTCTGCGGCAGCCGCCTCTATCTGCCGGGCCACTTGGGGATCGATCCGTGCCGGGTTCAACAATGCAGTTATGTCAGACGGCATCAGATGCATGTTCACCGCCGGATTCTGGTTCAGGGCTTCTTCGAAATCCAAGTTTTGTTCGGTTGAGGCGCGGGCGATTTTCTTGACCAATGCCTCTGCATCGGTGCGCGGCATATGTTCTGCCAATGCAAAAGCCACGCGCTGCGACATTGCGTAGCCCGATGTGCGGTCGATATTTGCCCGCATTCTGGCCGTGTCGACTTCCAGACTTTCGATCAGCCGGACCAGCGAATTTCCTGCGCGTACAGATTCAACAGAGATATCCGCGATCACGGGCGAAAGCCGCGATGTGTTGTCGCGTTCATAGAAATTGACGACATCATCGGCGAGTATTTCGGCAAGTCGCGGGATTGTTCGTCCGGCGTGGATCAGCCTTTCGGGCACGATTGGGTTGCGCTTATGCGGCATGCTTGAACTGCCGACCACGCCATCGGGCAATGCTTCGCGCAATTCGCCAATGTCGGTTGATTGCAGCAGGAAAATTTCTTGCCCGATCCGCGCGTGTGATTTTGCAATCAGACCCAGCACCAGTCCGTATTCGGCAATGACATCGCGTGTGCCGTGCCAATCGGCGGCATAGGGCGGGCCAAAGCCGAGCTCTGCGGTGAAACTCTGTTCAATCGCGGCGGCTTTGGGGCCAAGGCCGGAATAATCACCCACCGCCCCCTTCAAAATTGCTGAACGGCGGACGCGGGCGCGCAATTGGGCCAACCGTTCACGGTGGCGTGCATATTCGCCGGTCCAAGTGCTGACTTTTTTGCCGAATGTGATGGGCTGCGCGTGTTGGCCAAGCGTGCGCCCGATCATCACGCTGTCTTTATGTTCCAGCGCCAGCGCGGACATCGCATTTACGCCGCTGGCCAGACATTGGTCCAATTCAGCGATGCTCGCATTGATCTGCATAATCGCCGCCGTGTCGTAAATATCGACCGTCGTTGCGCCGAAATGGACATATTGTGATGCTTCGGGCGACAGGCTGCGTCGCCATACATTAAGCAGGGCGACCATGCGGTGCCGGACTTTGGCATATTCAGCGCCGAAATCTTCCTGCGAAACCAGTTCGACACGCGCTTGCCGCGAAATCTCGTCAGCTGCGGATTGGGGGATGTATTCATGCGCGGCCTGCGCCCGCGCCATGGCGGCCTCTATATCAAGAACGGCCTGCGTACGGGCGCCATATTCAAACAGCGCATCGACATCGCGGGCAGAGCAGGCCAGCGCCTGCTGTGCGGGTGCCAACAATAATGCGGCCGCAATTGCACCCATTTGCCAGTTCGGCTGCCATATACCCAAAGGTTCACTCCCCCAAAAGCAATGATCGATGCCATTGCAATCGCTCTCTGCCATACTCTGTGCACTAGGGGAAAACGGAATGCCAGAGCAGCGCTCTGCTATTGTTATCGGGGCTGGTGTCGTCGGAATGGCGACCTGTTACGCATTGTCGCGGCGCGGGTGGATGGTGACACTGCTCGATGCGGCGAATGCCCCTGCTGCGGGGGCTTCGCATGCCAATGGCGCACAGTTAAGTTATTGTTATACCGATGCTTTGGCGTCACCGGCGGTCTTGCGATCGATACCTGCGATGTTGGCGGGCAAGGGCGGGCTGCAACTTTCGCCAAGCATGGATCCGGGATTTGCGTCTTGGCTGATGCGGTTTATGCGCAATTGTACCGCGAAACGATTTCGCCAAAATACCCGCGCTGCGCTGCAACTGGCGCATGAATCGCGCGATGCGATGGAAGCATTGCTGGCAAAGCATAATGTGAAATTCGGACACCGTATTGCAGGCAAGCGGCATCTCTATTTCTCGCAGGAAGAATTTGAAAATGCGCAGCAATCGATCAAGCTGAAGCAGGATTTTGCCTGCGAACAGCAAATCCATTCGGCGCAGGAAACCTTGGCGGCAGAACCGTCATTGCAAAGCAGCGGCGAAGACATCGCAGGCTCGATCCTGACGCCGACAGAGGCGGTTGGCGATCCGCTGCTTTTTTCCAAGTCCCTTTTGCGGCTGTTGCTTGCCGAATATTGCATGACAGTACGGTTCGAGGCCAATGTGGAGCGGATCGATTGTTATGACACTGGCGCGCAAACGACGTTGCAATCGGGTGAAATTCTCGATTCCGATCTTGTTGTGGTCTGCGGCGGAAGTTCCAGCAATCGCTTGCTCCGCCCGCTAGGGGCCGCGCAGCCGATCCTACCGATGAAGGGGTATTCCTTCGAAATGCCGCTTTCGCCAACATCTCCACACTGTTCGATAACGGACACCAAACGGCGGATTGTCTTTACAAATCTGGGTGATCGGATGCGCGTTGCCGGATTGGCCGATTTGGGCAATGCGGACACATCGATTGATCCGGAAAAGATTGAATTCCTGATCTCAGACGCCCAGCAATCGCTTGCCGGGGCGGGTGATTACAGCCGCGCTGGACAATTCTGGGCCGGTTTACGCCCTATGTCGCCCAATTCGTTGCCGGTCATTGCACAGCCGCGCGCGGCGCTGGCGATCAATGTCGGGCATGGGATGCTGGGTTGGACGATGGCGATGGGATCGGGCGAACGGCTGGCTAGATTGGTTAGCAGCCCGCCTGCTTGAGCAAGGGCGTTCCCGGTAGCGCGCCGGTATATTCGCCGTCCGATATCACGGACACTCCATTGACCAGCAAATGCCGCACCCCGGCAGAAATTTCACGCGGGGACTGGTAATCGGCAATCGGTGCAAAAGCCTGCGAATCAAACAGCACCAGATCGGCAGCATAACCTTCCTTCAAATAGCCGCGATCCTGTAAGCCGATGATATCTGCCGTCATCCCGCTGCTGCGGCGGATGAAGCGGGATATTCCCATATTTCCATTTGTGACCAGATCACGATAGGCCTTGGGGAAGCTGGCATATTTGCGTGGATGCCCTGTCGATCCGTCAGATCCGGTTACCACCCAATCGCGTTTGGCAAATGCGGCAATGTCTGCTGCGTCCATATTGAACGAGGCGACGCGTGAATCCCCTTGTTTCAAGATTGCGATTGCGGTGTCGACCGGGGATAGTCCGGCAGAATCTGCCAGTTCGGCCAGTGTTTTGCCCAGCGGCACATCGGCGCCGTCCAACGGGCCGGTGGTCAACAACCGTTCCGCACCGCCGCGCCGTTTCAATCCGGCAATCATCCCGTCGCGTATCTTGGCAAGCTGTTCGTTATCGGCCAGCCGTTCGCGCAATCTATCAAGGCCGCCCTCCAACGCCCAGCGCGGGACAAGCGCGTTTGAAAAACGCGTGCCCGATGCTTTCCAAGGATATTGATCGGCCGTCACCCGCAGCCCTTCGGCACGCGCCTTTTCGATGGCTTCGATCATCGGCTTGCTTTGGCCCCAAACCGCCGGGCCCAGCGCCTTAATATGCGCGATATGCACTGGAATACCGGCCTGCCTGCCTATTTCAATGGCCTCTTCGACTGCGCCAGTGACGGTGATGTTATAGGTGCTTTCGTCGCGCATATGCGTGTCGTAATAGCCGCCAAAGCTGCTGGCGATTTTGGCCAGCGCAATCACTTCGCTGGTTTGCGCATAATTTTGCGGAACGTAATAAAGCCCCGCCGACAGGCCCCACGCACCTTCGCACATCGCTTGGCGGGTTGCGGTCTTCATTCGGGCAAGATCTTCGGGACGGGGCGCGCGATTGGCCTTTCCCAACACGGCCTCTCGGATAGGTCCGAATCCGGCAAGATAGGCTGCATTGGTGCCGATCCCGTTCGCCTTCGCATTGGCTGCCAGCGCGGCAATGCCGGGATCGCCGTAACCATCATTGCCCACCATAACGGTGGTTACACCTTGGTGGATATAGGCGGAATTGGCGCGGCGTAAGGTCTGGCTGGATGCAAGATCACTGCCGGCATGTGTGTGCGGGTCTATAAAGCCGGGGGATACGATCAGGCCGCTGGCATCAAGGGTGGATTTTGCGCGGTAGCGGCCGGCCAATTCCGGCCCGATGGCGAGTATCTTGCCCTGCGAAATCGCAACATCAAACTGCCGCGCTGCACCGCCTGTGCCATCATAAAGCGTGCCATTTACCACCAGCATATCGGCAATTTCGGCGGCAGGCGAAACGGGCACCGTCTGGCAGGCGGCGAGCAGCAAAGGGCCGCCCAACAAGGCCGATCTAAACCGGCTGCCTATCATTTTGCATCTGCGGCGAGCAGCGTTTCCATCATCGCAATGGCAGATTCGTGCCCGATATCCTTGATCAGTTTGCGGTTGGTTTCATCGCCGAGTTCAAATGTCACGCCGGGCACGCCGTAAGTGTCGAAAACATAGGCCTTTGAAATCGGACGGCCAATTTCGTGCCGTGCGTTGCGCCTCACTTCATAGTCGGGCATCCGTTCTTGATAACGTGCCAGCCAATCATGGGTGAACATTGGCGGGTTGGTCGGCAAATCGTCTGGGATGGTGTAGAAAATGTCGCGCTGGGTCGAATGGAAATCGATCATCAGGCGCAATTGTCGATGCGGATCATCAGCGATTTTGTCAAAAACGCCCTTCATCAACCGTGTTTCAGGCTGGGTGAATGGCCCCCAATCGCGGTTCAGATCGACGCCGCCTGTGTTGTGGCGCCAATGGCCGCGCATCACGCCGTCAGGGTTTAGGATCGGCACGACAATTGTTTCAAACCGTGCACGAAACCGCTTTGCCAGATCGCTATCGCCGGAAATTGTTTCGACGAAAGGAAACATCGCCAGCGCGCCGGTAATTTCTGGCGGATGCTGGCGGCCAACCAGCACGATTGTTTCGCGCTGGCCGCCTGTTGCATCGGCAATTGTCATGATCGGAATGTCGCGGCCCTCGGCAGATTTGCCCAGCACACGGCGCGCCGCATGTGGGGTTATGACCATCTGGTCCAGCCATGCATCATAGGCGGATGGCGGCAGTATCTCTTGCCCGGCCACAAATACGGGCTTGTCGCGCAGCTTGATCGTAATGCGCGCCGTCTGTTCGCCTTTTTCGCCTTCGATTTTGACCGATTTTTCGGGCAAATATTTCCAGTTCACCCCGTCAGTGCTGGTTTTGGGCCAATAACGATGGCCGCATTGCGTGTAATCGAGCTTTACCGTGACGCGGCCTTTGCGATTGGGCGTCAGACGAAACGCATACCATGCGCTGCAATTGATTTTCGGCTCATCCTCGGGCCGGATGGTGAGCGTGAAACGTTTGTCGCCCGATGCCGTGCATGTCTCATAAGCACCGGTAGGAAATTTGGCATCCAATGTGGCCGCATCATTGGTGCAAACAGGTGCTGGTTTTGCCTCTGCTGCAAGGGCGTTTGCCGGAACGGCGGTGAATGCAAAAACGGGCGCGGCTGCTAAAGCGGCGAAGGCGATTAATCTACGCATGGAATTTCCCCGATCACGGGCGGCGCAATTGAATATCACGCCGCCCGCAGTGGATCAGAAGTTTTTGCGAACGTCGATCGAGAACTGGCGTCCCCGTCCGCTGTGCAAGCTGCCGAAAAAGCCGTAGCTTTCATCGGCCAGCGGCGGATCGGTGTCGAACAGATTGTTGATGCCGAAGCGCAGCCGCGTTCCATCGAGCGCGGTATCATTGTCGATCGTATAGCTGATCGAAGCGTTCATTGTGTACCAATCATCGACCGGGAACAGGGCTGCGGTCACATCATTTTGCGCGCCGGAATCAAACACTTTCCCGACATAGCGACCAAACACATTCACTCTCCACGGGCCATTGTCCCAGGTGAGTGATCCTGAAAAACGCCATTTCGGACGACCGTCGATTTCCAGCAGTTCACCAAAGCCGGTGGGCTGCAATGCGGCAACATCGCCAATCGACAATGCGGGATCACCCATGGCGTTGGTCAGCGCCTGCAAGGCCGGTGTCAAATCGTTGAACAGAGGCAATGCTTCGGGGCCGGCATCCTGTTCAAAGCCCAGCAGCCGCGCGGCGTTAAGCTGGATATTAAAATCACCGAAACCGGTTCCAAATTCGTAGAACAGACCAAAATCGAGACCTTCCGACGTGCGTTGGTCAAGATTGCGATAGGGGTTCAGAATTTGCTGGATATCTCCGGCAGGGGTGATGCCCGTGCCGCTATACAGCGCAATCTGTCCGGCATCGGGTGCATCGCGAACAACATTGGGGTTGGAGCTGCCCTGCAAGCGCAGAACCAGATCAAGCAGCAAGGCATTGCGATTGCCAAAGATGCCGATGATGCCTTTCTGTTTGACGTGCCAATAATCGGCGGTCAGCGTCAGGCCCGGAATGAAGCTTGGCGAGAAGACTGTGCCCAAGTTGATGCTCTCGGTTTCTTCCGGTTCGAGCGTATTTGCGCCCGTCCGAAAGTCGATCGTGCCCACGGTGCCGCAATCGGGGACATCATCTTCGATACCTTTGATGATTTCCGCAACGCATTCAACGGCGCGCGGAACAGAGTTTGACCGTGTGGTTCCGGCATCATTAATCTGGATCAGGTTCGGGGCGCGAAAACCTTGCGAGTAAGCGCCGCGGAACAGGATGTCGCGAATTGGCCGCCAGGCCAGTGCAGCCCGCGGGACGAGTGCGCTGGTCGAATCAGAGAAATCTTCGAACCGCCCGGCCAGTTGCAATTCGAGCGAGTGGACCAGCGGAATATCCATGTCTTCCGAAACGAGCGGGACCAGCATTTCCGCAAAGGCTGAATAAACCTCGCGGTTGCCGCTGGTGTCGGGTGACGGGCTGGAGCCAAGCACATCGCTGCCGAAGAAATCACCGTTTACGGCATTGGTGAAAGTCACCGTTCCATCGAGCCGCGGATCGCGGTCATCGATGAATGTTTCACGGCGAAATTCAACGCCCATGGCAAGGCCGACATCGCCGCCCGGCATGGTGAAGAGATCGGGTTTGGATACTTTGAAATCAGCCAGCGCCAGTGTGGTTTCGCCGTCGCGGGTCACATCGATTGTAATACTGTCGATCACCGATTGCGGATTGGGCGTACAATCTGCGCTGTTCACGCCAACTTCGCCGGGGAAACAGCCGCCGTTGAAGGGATTATAGGCGGTGGCATCTGTGCGGTTAATTGCCGCCTGTGCCAAGCTGTTGGAAATTCGGTTTTCCGTCAAATCTCTTGTGTTGGCCTGCGAATAGAGGAAGGCTGTGTCAAAATCCCAGCCCCACAGATCGCCGCGAAGGCCGGTAACGATGCGGTACGTGTCCTTTGTCACGTAACCGCGGCGCGGACCGGCATCGATGAAGCGGTAATCTTCCATCAACAGGTCGCGCCCACCAGCGCCAACATTAGGGCCAAGGCCATTGTTGGCCCGGTTGGGGTTGGGCGAGCCGTCAGCCAGCGTTGTTGCGCCGATGGGGTTCCAGAAAGCTGTCGCCTCCACGCCCAGCGGAACGGCGCTGAGCATCGTGCTCTGTTCGCGCTCACGGAAGGATTCAGAACGGTAGTATGAACCCTCAACGTAAAGTTCGACCGCATTGCTCAGCTCGTAGCTGAACAGGCCTTGGACGCCGTAGCGATCCTTTTGCGAATAGAGGAACCGGTCTGCATCAAGGTTGTAGCGCAGAACACGGTCAATCGTGCCACCATTGTCGGCACACAGCCCATTGCCCAGCGTGATACGGCGCGTATCGGTGGCGCTTAACAGATTGCATGGTTGGAGGTGGAAATCATCGTCACGCAGGATCGTGGTGTTGGACGATGTGGCGCTTGAACCCTGAATGTCGAATGCGCCAAAAGGCGAATTGATCGAACGGTTATCAAATTGTGTGTCACCTTCGAAATCGGTCCCTACCAAAAATGGTCGAAGATCGCGGTTGCTAGAATAATCACGTTCCGACGCGCGCATACCGTTTTCGTGGAAGTGGTATCCGTTGACTGTCAGATTGCCGCGGCCTTCGGCGAAATCAAATCCGTATCCGCCGCGTATGGAATAGCTGTAAAGGCCGGTGCCGTCGGACATGCGGTAGTTGCCCTGCACAAAACCGCCATCGCGTCCGCCGCGCAGGATTGTGTTGACCACGCCTGCCACTGCGTCAGCGCCGTAAACCGCAGATGCACCGTCGCGCAGAACCTCAACCCGGCGAATAGAGCCGGGAATGATGGTGTTGGTGTCGGGCGAAACAACCGGAACGAACAATTCGGTCTGGAAGCCCGGGTTCAGTACCATCCGGCGGCCATTGATCAGCAGCAACGTGTTGCCCGTGCCAAGGCCGCGCAGGTTAATAGACGCAATGTCGCCGCGCGCGCCATTGACGCCGCCAGTGGTGCTTTGCTCGTTAAATTCAACCGAACCGGCCTGCGGGATCGCGCGGAACAATTCGTCGCCCGATGCCGGATCGACGGCATCCATCAGATCTTCGCCAACCACCGTAACGGGCAGAACATCATCCACCTGCGCGCCGCGAATTTGCGAACCGGTGACGACAATCACATTTTCTTCCGCTACAGAACCTGCCGTTGGCGCAGCGTTATCCTGCGCATATGCGGTGCCGCTGGCCAAAGCCAAAATCGATGTGCCAAGCAATGCGCCTAGCGTCGAGACGTTTTTCCTCATAAATTCTCCCCTGTTTTCAGCGCCTCAATCCATTTTTGCAGATCGAAATTGCGGCGCAATTATTCTTATAGATAAATGATTGCCCAATTCATGCCTCAAACGCAACTTTTTGCGCTTAGAGAGAATCCCTCGGGGCATAGACTGGGGCTATGGGGGCGGCCGGTCAGTCGAGCAGGCGGGCCAGCATCGTGACGCAATCATCTATCAACGCTCTTTGCGGGGTGTCTGAAAGATGCATTGCCGAAAATGGTAGTATGAGCGGTTCTTTGAAACGAATTGATGCAAGGCCCTGGCTGACGAAAGACCGGGCCGTAAACTCATCGACGATGGCGACGCCGACGCCCAGGCTAACGAGCGAGGCGGCAACATAATGCGTATGCGCGCTGACCACCTCGACCGGGTCAATGTCGTTATTTGCCAGTGCTGCATTGACCAGATCGGCGGCTGGGCCGCTATCTTTCAAGCCCACGAAATTGCGGCCGTGGAGGAAGGATATGTCGATCCGTTCTTTAATCGATGGCAAATCATCGTGCCGCGCCAGCAACACAAGTTCGATATTGCTGACATTGCGCTGGCTAATACGGTCGTCAAATTCGCCGCCAAAGCCCAGGCAGATATCAAATCGCCTTTCGAGCAAGGCCTGCTCGATTTCCTCTGTGTGCAATGTGCTCAAGTCAAAGCTCATCTGCGGATCGGCTTCGCGCATTCTGGCCACAAATTTCGGGACTGCAGCGAAGCCTAGCGAGGGCAAGGTGCCCAGCCTGATATGTCCGCCTGCACGGCTGCGAATATTTTGTGCGGTTCGGCCGAATGCGCCAATGCGCCGATAGACATCCTGCGCTTCGGCAAACAGTTCGTCTGCGGCTTGAGTCGGGAACAGCCGGCCCTTTTTGCGTTCGAACAATTCAAAGCCAAGCTGGTCCTCTGCATGGCGCAAAACCTTGCTTACTGACGGCTGCGAAACATGCAACGCGCGCGCTGCCCCGCTGATCGAACCTTCACGATAGACGTGGTAGAAAATCTCGATTTGTCGCAGCCGCATGATGTTCATCTGCATGTCCCGGGGCGCTGTGGCAAGGCTATGCTTGTTCGGTGATCGCCGATGCCTATAGTCCGCGCATGATCGAACCCGGCCCTTCTGTTGATGTTCCGCAAGGCTTGTGGCGCTTCGCCATTGATCGCGGCGGAACCTTTACCGATGTTGTGGCGACAACGCCCGACGGACGGGTCGTAACTGACAAGCTCTTGTCGGAGAATCGCCAGCAATATGATGATGCGGCAAGCGAGGCCGTACGCCGCTTGATGGCGGGGTCTGGACCAGAACACGCAAATGCGCCGATTGCAGAGGTTCGCATTGGTACAACCGTTGCCACCAATGCCCTGCTGGAACGCAAGGGTGCGCGAACGGCCCTTGCAATCACCGCCGGTTTTGGTGACGCGCTGCGAATAGGCACGCAGGCGCGGCCCGAAATTTTTGCGCGGCATATTGTGCTGCCTTCGCAATTGACCGGCGATGTGGCAGAAATTGCCGAACGAGTTTCGGTCCACGGTGACGTCTTGCAGCCGCTCGATGAAGATGCATCCAGGGCCGCGTTACAAAAACTGCGTGATAAGGGATATGCCTCGCTCGCCATTGTGTTGATGCATGGGTGGCAATATCCGGCGCATGAAGTGCGGCTGGCTGCCATCGCGCGTGAAACAGGCTTTGATCAGATCAGCGTTAGCCATGAAGTGTCGCCGCTGATCAAGCTGATCCCGCGCGGCGATACTACGGTGGTTGATGCCTATCTGTCGCCGGTATTGCGTGCCTATGTGGATCAGGTTTCCCGGCGGCTTCCTGCAATCGGGCAGCTTCGATTTATGCAGTCCAACGGCGGGCTGGCGGAGGCGGGCGCGTTTCGCGGGAAAGATGCCATCCTGTCTGGTCCGGCTGGCGGTGTGGTGGGGATGGTCGCGGCATCGCGCCCGCTTGGTCACACAAAGCTGATCGGGTTTGATATGGGCGGCACATCGACCGATGTTGCACATTTTGCCGGTGAATATGAATTGACCGGTGACAGTGTGGTGGCTGGTGTTCGTGTGGCCGCGCCCATGATGCAAATTCACACGGTGGCTGCCGGCGGCGGATCGATTTGCCGTTTCGATGGAACGCGCTTTCGCGTGGGGCCGGAAAGTGCCGGGGCAGATCCGGGACCGGCTTGCTACCGCAAGGGCGGGCCGCTGACGGTAACCGATTGCAATGTGTTCCTTGGGCGGATTGATCCTGACTTATTTCCCCAAATGTTTGGCCCGAATGGCAATGATCCAATCGATCCGGCAGCCTCCGAAGCGCGTCTGAAAGATGTTGCGGCCTTGCTCGACCCGCCCAAGCCGCTGGCAGAGATTGCAGAAGGTTTCCTGGCCATTGCGGTGGACAATATGGCCAATGCCATTCGCAAGATCAGCGTGGCGCGCGGATATGATGTCACCCGTTATGCGCTCGCCTGCTTTGGCGGGGCGGGCGGGCAATTGGCCTGCCGCGTGGCCGATGATTTGGGGGTTGAGACGGTGTTGGTGCACCCGCTTGCCGGTATGCTTTCAGCCTATGGCATAGGCCTCGCGCCGGTGAAGGCGATCCGCGAACAGAGCGTTGTGCGGCCTTTGGGCGAACCACTTTCGGACGAGTTGGCGGCGCTCGAAACCGCGGCGATGGATGCGTTGCGGGAACAAGGGCTGCGCGATGATCAGATATCGCTGACCTGCCGCGTGCGACTGCGCTTTGATGGCAGCGACAGCACGCTGACGCTAGAACTGGAAAGCGCTGCGGCGCTTGATAAAAGGTTCCGCGAAGAACATCGCAAACGCTTCGGCTATTCCGATGCGGAAGGAACGATCATCGCCGAAGTGTTGAGCGTTGAAGCCAATGGCACTTCGGGCGGGCTGAAAGCGGCGGCCTATGCGCCCGAACCGGTATCGATTGCGGGGTCGTCCAGGTGGCCCGTGATGGCACGCGGCAATCTTGCCAAAGGTAAGCCGGTCAAAGGCCCCGCGCTGATTATCGACCCCGGTTCGACGGTGGTGATAGAGCCGGGATGGACGGCCAGTTTGAAAGAAGGGGCAAATCTTGAACTGACTCGCACGCTGACTATCGCCCGCCAACGTGCAGGGGGCACCCATGCCGACCCGATCCGGCTGGAGATATTCAACAATCTGTTCATGGCGATTGCAGAAGAAATGGGTGTTGTCCTGCAATCCACCGCAACATCGGTGAACATCAAGGAACGGCTGGATTTTTCCTGCGCCCTGTTCGATGCTGAGGGATCATTGATCGCAAATGCGCCGCATATTCCGGTGCATCTGGGCAGTATGGCGGATTCTATCCGGCGTATTCTGGAGGTGCGCGGGGCGAACCGCGATGGGCGCGGTATCCGGCGCGGCGATGCCTATGTGCTCAACGATCCCTATCGCGGGGGGACACATTTGCCCGATATAACGGTAATCGTGCCGGTGTTTTATACCGATGCGGGCCACGCGCCGGACGCCTTTATCGCCGCGCGCGGGCACCATGCCGATATCGGCGGGATCGCACCCGGTTCCATGCCGCCCGAAAGCCGGACCATTGATGAAGAAGGCGTGTTGCTCGACAATCTTTTGCTCGTCGACGGAGGGCATTTTTGCGAGGCTGACATTCGCGCCGCTTTGGACGGGGGCAAATGGCCTGCGCGCAATCCTGATCGCAATATCTCCGACCTGCGCGCGCAGATTGCCGCCTGCGCGCGCGGTGAAGAATTGCTACGCCAAGCGGCGAAGGAGCAGGGGCGCGATGTGCTTGCGGCCTATATGCGGCACGTTCTCGCGAATGCAGAGGAATCGGTTCGCCGCCTGCTTGACCGGTTGGAGGATGGCGAATTTGCCTATCCGATGGACAATGGTGCCCAAGTAAAGGTCGCCATTCGCATCGACCGTGAACGCCGCTCCGCCGTTTTCGACTTCACCGGCACCAGCGCGCAGCAGGACAACAATTTCAACGCGCCGCGTTCAATCACCCGCGCCGCCGCGCTTTATGTCGTACGCACGCTGATCGATGATACGATCCCGATGAATGATGGTTGTTTGCGGCCAATCAAACTGATCGTGCCCGAAGGATCAATGCTCAACCCCGTTTTTCCCGCTGCGGTGGTCGCGGGCAATGTGGAAACGAGCCAGGTCGTCACCGATGCATTGTTTGCCGCAACCGGAAAGCTGGCGCCCAGCCAAGGTACAATGAACAATTTCACCTTCGGTAATGACGCATATCAATATTACGAAACGATCGCGGGCGGATCGGGCGCGGGGCCGGATCATGATGGAACCAGCGCCGTGCAAACCCATATGACCAACAGCCGCCTGACCGATCCGGAAATTCTTGAAACGCGCTTTCCCGTTCGGCTTGATTGTTTTTCAATTCGGCCAGATTCGGGTGGTGCGGGCATCCGGCGCGGGGGTGATGGAGCCGAACGCAGGATGACATTTCTTGAACCCATGCGCGCCAATATGCTCGCCAATCGGCGTGATATCGCGCCAAAGGGTATTTGCGGCGGCAATGATGCAGAACCGGGGCGCAATTGGGTTGAACGGGCGGATGGGGCGATGCTGGAATTGTCCGCAACCGCCTCTGCAGAGATGAAGCCGGGCGATACATTCGTGATCTGCACACCCGGCGGTGGCGGTTTTGGCAAAAGATAGAATGGTTTTTAGGGGGGGATTGAATGACCAATTATTGGCCGCTGGCCGGGATCGCGATTGTGGTGGCCGGCTTTGCCTTTCGCTTCAATCCGCTGCTTGTGGTGGTGGTTGCGGCCATCGCCACAGGATTGCTGGGCGGGCTTGATTTTGTCGCGGTGATAGAGGCGCTGGGAAAAGCGTTTAATGACAACCGTTATATCAGCGTAACCTGGATAATCCTGCCGGTCATCGGGCTGCTCGAACGATACGGGCTGCAACAAAGGGCAAGGGCGCTGATCGAAACCATACGCGGTGCGACAATGGGCAAATTGCTCGTCATCTATCTGTTGTTCCGCCAACTGACCGCAGCATTGGGGATGAAGGACATTGGCGGGCACCCGCAAACGGTTCGCCCGCTGGTCGCACCGATGGCCGAAGCCGCCGCCACCATGACTCATGGCGAACTTGCCGAAGAAGACGCCGAAAAGGTGAAGGCGATGTCGGCTGCAACGGATAATATCGGGCTGTTTTTTGGCGAGGATATCTTCTTTGCAATCGCTTCGATCCTGTTGATACAGGGCGTGTTTGAAAGTTCAGGCTATCCGCTCACGCCGCTGCAACTCTCAGTCTGGGCAATCCCGACCGCGATCTGCGCATTTTTCATTCATGGCGGGAGGCTGCTTGCCTTTGATCGCCGGCTTGGCCGAAACGGCAGGAGTGCGGGCAAATGATCACTCTTGATTATCTATACATCCTTGCGGGGATTGTTTTCGCCATCTGGGCACTGCTGAGCGCGCTCGACACGGGCAACGGCAAACGTTTTGGCAATGCCGCATTTTGGGGGTTGCTGGCGGCCAGCTTTTTCTTCGGCGGTCAGCTGTCCGATTTCGCAAATGGTGTGTTGGTGCTGGCTTTGGTTGGCATCGCCGGAACGGGGCGGTTGGGGCGCAGCGATCCGCCGACAACCAGCCTGTCAGACCGGCTCGCTCTTTCCGAAAAATTCGGAAACAAGCTGTTTCTGCCAGCCCTGGTCATCCCGATTACGGCAGTCGTCGGTACGGTGGCCTATAATTACACCCCATTTGGTGAGACTGGATTGTTCGAGGAACGCCGTGAAACACTAATTCTGTTCGGCATTGGCGTTATGCTGGCGCTGGGCGTTTGTATGGTTTGGCTAAAGCCCCCAATGCTCGCACCTGTGGAAGAGGGGCGCCGGCTGATGGATTCAATCGGCTGGGCGGCTGTGTTGCCGCAAATGCTGGCTGCGTTGGGCGGCGTGTTTGCGCTGGCCGGTGTTGGCAGCATTATTGGCGAGATCGCTGGCGGCATCATACCAGAAAACAACGTGTTCATCGCGGTGCTGATTTTCTGCCTCGGCATGGCGTTGTTCACGATTATCATGGGCAATGCCTTTGCTGCTTTTCCGGTGATGGCCGCGGCAATAGGCATTCCGGTGTTGGTAGAGGATTTTGGCGGCAATCCTGCGGTTATCGGTGCGGTCGGGATGCTTGCCGGATTTTGCGGAACATTGTGCACGCCGATGGCGGCGAATTTTAACATCGTGCCTGCCGCATTGCTGGAACTGAAAGACCAATATGGTGTCATCCGGCAACAGGTCGGAACTGCGATCCCGCTTTGGATATGCAATGTTGTGATCATCTATGTCGCGGGCTTTCTGATATGGAACTGACGACCGATATCGCGCGCAATTTCGCCCGTATCGCGCTGGGCCATGTGGCGCGGGAATATCCGCACAAGCTGGATCATGTGATGGCGAAGGATGGCGATGCGCTGCCCCCGCATGTGCTGCATCCGTGCTTTTTTGGCAGCTTTGATTGGCACAGCTGCGTGCATGGCTGGTGGACGCTGCTGACACTGCGGCGAATGTACCCCGAAATGGCCGAGGCGGCACGGATTTCCGAATTGGCGGATGAAACTTTCACGGAAAGAAATCTCGCCGCTGAACTGGCCTATCTGGACCGTCCGGGATCGGCGGGCTTCGAGCGTCCCTATGGCTGGGGCTGGTTGCTCTATCTGCACTTGGAAGCCACGCGTCATGATGGTTCCCATTGGGGAGAGCGGCTGGAACCGCTGGCGCGGGCATTTGCGGCCCGGCTTGAACATTATTTGTCGATCCTCACCTATCCCATCCGCACAGGGACGCATTTCAACAGCGCATTTGCATTGACGCTGGCGCTGGAATGGGCCGACAAATTTGACGATCAGCTTGCCAGAAAAATCCGCGCACAAGCTGCGGCATGGTTCGGTGATGACCAAGGCTGTCAGGCGTGGGAACCGGGCGGCGATGAATTTCTCTCACCCGCTCTTAGCGAGGCATTGCTGATGAAAAAGGCGCTGGCGCCGGAAGCATTCGCAGAATGGTTCGGGAAATTTCTGCCCGGCCTGTCGGGCCTGCAACCGGCCAATCTGTTTACGCCGGCTACAGTCAGCGACCGAAGCGACGGCAAGGTGGCGCATCTCGATGGGCTAAATCTTAGCCGGGCATGGGCCTGGCGCCAAATATCGCGGGACATGCCTGAAATCGCCGGCCCGGCAAAGGCGGCTGCGCAAACCCATTTTGCTGCCGCGATGCCCCATGTTGCGGGCGATTATATGGGCGAACATTGGCTGGCGAGCTTCGCATTGCTGGCTCTGCTCGCGGCCTGATCTGCGCGGTTAGGCAGCGCGCCCACCGCGTACATGGCGCAGAAATTCATCGACCTGTGCGTGCAAGGTCGATGATTGCGTTTCCAGTTCGGTTGCCGATCCGAGCACTTGCGATGCGGCGGCGCCGGTTGCCAGCGAAGATTCGCGAACTTCGGAAATATTGCCGGAAACCTCGTCGGTGCTGCGTGCTGCCAGATCGATACTGCGAGCCAGATCCTGACCGGCGACAGATTGCTGGTCGACGGCAGAGGCAATCGAGATCGCGGTCGTTTCAAGCTGTTCGATTTGTCGGCCAATCGAACGCAAGGCATCGACACTGTTGCCGGTAGAGCTTTGGATCGCGCGGATTTTGTCTGCGACTTCTTCTGTCGCGCGGCTGGTTTGCGCTGCCAATTCCTTGACCTCTGATGCGACCACAGCAAATCCGCGCCCTGCTTCGCCCCCTCTGGCCGCTTCGATTGATGCGTTGAGCGCGAGCAGGTTTGTGCGGCGGGCAATCGACTGGATTAATTCAACGATATTACCGACTTCCTCTGCCGAAATTGACAGGTTGGAGATTGTGCTGTCGGCTTTTTCCGCAGAATCAGACGCTTTCCGCGCCAGTTCCGCCGACGATGCCGCCTGACGGCTAATTTCGCCAATAGACATTGCAAATTCATCGCTGGCTGCCGCTGCTGCGGTTACGCCGGTCGATGCCTCGCCCATATATTTGGCGACCAATGAGGATTGACTGGATGATTGATCCGCTGCCGATGCCATGGAGCCAGCTGTTGTTTTAAGCTGCGTAGATGCCGAGGCAACACCGCTAACGATTTCGCCAACGGTTTGTTCAAAACGGTCGGCAAGGCTTTGGAACATTTTCTCTTCATTGGCGCGCTGTTGTTCTTTTTCGCGCTGACGCTCGAGCTCTTGCTCTTGTTCGGCCAAGCGGCGTCCTTCGCGTTCTTTGACATCTTTGAGTAAGCGCGCATTGGCGCGTTTGAACACGTCAATCGCGCGGACCATATCGCCAACCTCGTCGCCGCGGTTCTGACCATCAATTTCAAAATCAGCGTCGCCCGCAGCCAATTTTTTCATACATCGGGTAACCTCGGTGATTTTGGCCCCGACGTCGGTTGATAGGTAGCGTAAGCCCAGTGTCAGCACGACAAATGCCAATGCTGTCAGGGCAACCACCAAATAGACTAGGTTGAAAAAGTAACCCAATCCAGACTGCTCGTTTTGATTGCGGAATATTTGTAGTTTCTGTTCGAATCCTGATGCTTGGGCATAAACCTGTTCGCCCAACGCCGCGAGTTCAAGTGAAATTTGTTCGCTTTCGGCGCGGTTGCTTGGATTGGCCAAGCTGGCCCGCAATTCACCAAATTTCGTGCGATAATCTGCGATGCTTGTATCGAGGCTGCTTACTTCGAGCGCCAATTCCGAGCTGGCGGGCGAAACAAAGTCTATAATTTCTGCAACGCTGGTGCGTGCTGCGGTGATCGTTGCATTGACCTTGGCTGCCGAATCGGCCTCGCTTGCCAAAATATAGCGCACAGCATGGTAGCGCACATCGCCCATTTTGCTGCGGACATCGATCGAAGTCGTCATTGCCTTGGTAAGGTCTGATGACCTTTGATATTGTGAATATACACTGCTCATGCCGATGGAAGCCGCCCCAACGGTCAGCACCAGCATCGCGAGAAATCCGCCGAAAATCAGGCTTGCCTTTTTCTTGATTGCCATGTCTCGAAAACGGTCAAGTAAGCCGGTCGGTCCAACGCCGCCGCGCACTGATGGAACGTTACGGTCATGGTCAATTTCATGCTCGAATTCGGCAACCAATTTGTCCATCGCACTCATGATGCAATCCTTCGTGTGTTCGCTTGATTTGGGGCAGGGCTGGAATCTTGCTGGGCTAGATGCTGAACGATTTCCTCGCTCGGCATGGCTTTGTAATAGAGCCAGCCCTGAATTTGATCGCACCCGGCAGATCGGACGAGATCGGCCTGCGCTTCGGTTTCGACGCCTTCGGCCGTGACATCCATTTGCAACGCCTGGGCCATCGAAATGCTCGATAACATCATCGCGCGTGAACTTTCGTCTTCGCAGGAATCGACCACCAGCGAGCGGTCAAGCTTCAGCTTTTCAAAGCGGAACTGGCGCAGAAATCCGATCGACGCATAGCCGGTGCCGAAATCGTCAAGCGCGACATTCACACCAAAGCCGCGAATGACCTGCAGGCTGCGCTCTGCCACTTCGGGGTCCAGCACGAGGCTGGTTTCCGTGATTTCGAGCTCAAGGCGCTCAGGATCAAAGCCTGTTTCTTCCAATATCTGACCAAGCTGGATCGGAAATTCGGGGTTGCGCAATTGCGCGGCTGAAATGTTGACCGACAGCTTAATACCGTCCCATGCCAGCGCATCCGTGCATCCCTGCCGAAGCACAAACAGGCCGATGGAATGGATCAGCCCGGTTTCTTCGGCGATGGGAATGAAGATGTTGGGCCCGATGGCTTTGCCATCAGACCGGTTCCACCGAATGAGCGATTCAACTGCAACAATCTCACGCGTAGTGGCATCGACAAGCGGCTGGTAAAAGACGCTGAATTCCTCGTCGATCAGCGCCTGCCGCAGTTCAGCATCCATATCGCGCAGCGTTTCTAGATTGCGGTCAAAATCGTTCTTGAACCACGTGCAGCGCATTTTTCCGCCGCGTTTGGATGCATACATTGCGACATCGGCACGGCGTAATAGTTCGGATGAATCGAGCGGTTCTTCGGCGCTGCAATGCGCCAGGCCAACGCTTGCGCCAATTACAATCCGGCGATCCCCGACGGCGATGGGCTGGGCCAACCTTTCGATCATCGCCCGGCAGATGCCTTCAAGAATCGTGTTGCACAAAGGCCCCGATCTGGTCAGCGCAAATTCGTCACCGCCCAAACGGTAGAAACCGGCATCTTCGCCGCAAACCTGACCCAATATTGCCGAATATTGCTTGATCAGATCGTCACCAACGGCATGTCCGTAAAGGTCATTGACCGTTTTGAAACCGTCTAGGTCGATCAATGCAACCGCGACCTCTTCGCCTTTGCCGATTTCTTGGTTGATCACCGGATGTAACGCGCGCCGGTTGGGCAATTTGCTCAGGCTATCGGTCATGCTAAGGTTGGCCAATCGGGTGACATTCCGCAGGCCAATGCGTGACAGCAATGCCAGCGCCGCGGCATAGGCGGAAAATCCGCCGATCAGCAGCGATGTCGCTTGACCGGCGGCGAAATTGTCAGAGGATGCAACAACCGCGATAAGGAACATGAAAATCGCTGACAGCACGGCGAGAGGCGCAATCACCATCATCGCCGGGCCCATCCCGATTCTATCCCAATATGCCTGCATCAAAAACCCCTTGGCGCCATTATTTGGCAAGGTATTATGCGATAGTGATTTCACCCTAAAGAACGGTTAATTCCGGGTTTACGAGTTGATCCAACACCGTCGGTCCACGGGCTTCTGCGGCTTGGATGGGGTTCGTGGTCGGCGCTTCGTTCACGAAAACCATCTGGATTGTGAATATACAGCCCCTGATGCCCTTCGGCAGAGCGAAAAAAGCGTGTCCGTCCGACCACGGATTCGCCGGCCCCCAACATCAACCAGCCATCATCTGCGAGACTGCTTGAAATCCGCTGAAAACCCGTCGTGCGCCGCCTATCGTCAAAATACAGCAAAACGTTGCGGCACAGCACGAGGTCAAATTTCAAACTGATCGGCGGTTCGTCGAGAATGTTGCGGATTTTGAACCGAACGCTGTCGCGCAAGGATGGGGATGGGCGCCAACCGGCGGGCGTTTCCTCAAAATGGGTCAGCATTTGGGCGACGCTAAGGCCGCGCTGTATTTCAAACTGGTTGTATGTTGCCGCACGCGCATTGTTGATCGCCTGCTGCGATATGTCGGTGCCTACAATATCGATTGACCATCCTTGCCATAATGACGGCTGGTCGGCGAACAGCATTGCCAGCGAATAGGCTTCCTGGCCGGTAGAACAGCCCGCCGACCAGATTGATAGCCGCTTGGTATGACGGCGTTTTTCGGCAAGGTCGGGCAAAACCCTGCTGCCGAGCAATTCGAACATGATCCGGTCACGGAAGAAATAGGTTTCGTTGTTTAGCAGCGCCTCCACAACCTCTTCCGCCAGCGCGCCAGAGGCCTGATCCGCAAGCATGCACACCAGTTGATCGGCATTGGTGATCCCGTGTTTGCGATACAGGCCGGACAATGCCGTGCCGATCCGCCAACGGCGGCTTTCGGTCAGCTGTTGGCCGGTGCGCGCCTCAAGAAGGTCCGCGATTATGCGAAAGGATACTTCGGTCATTTCCATGAGGATGCACCGAACATAGAGGAGATTTTTGCGCCGAGATCGGTTGGCTTTAGGATGGCAGAGGCAATGCCGCGTTCTGCAGCAGCGCGCGGCATACCCCAAACGGCAGAACTTTCTTGATCTTGCACCATGATCATGCCGCCTGCTTGTGCAAGCGAGCAGGCACCGTTGATCCCGTCTTTGCCCATCCCTGACAAGATGATGCCCAAGGCTTTGCCGCCGGTTGCCTCGGCGACGCTTGCCAGCATCGGATCGACCGAAGGCATGCAGCAGCTGGGAACATCCTCGCCCGAAATTTTTGCTACGAGGCCGGCAGAATTGCGGCGGACGTTCAAATGTCCCTCGCCCGGTGCAACATAGATTGTTCCACCTGCGATTGTCATGCCCGTTCGGGCGATTACGGCTTTGCGCGAAGACGCACTTTCCAGCTGTTTGGTAAACACTTCCATGAAGGAGCCGGGCAAATGCTGGGTTACCAAGATGGGCACATCAATTGACGGTGAAAGGTGTTTCAACAATTGGCACATCGCATGGATGCCGCCAGTTGACGCGCCAATGGCAATCAATTCGGGCCGGGCAAGCGCGGCGGAAGCCGTGTGACCGGGATTGTAGCGGGAACCGGGCGCGCCTGCAGAGCCGCGATCATTCGGCCCCAAAGCGCGGATTTTGGCAAAAAGCGCCTCGCAATATTGCGCGTTAAAACCGCCCGAGCGCGGCTTGAGCATTGTGTCTGCCGCACCCATTGAAAGGGCTTTGAGTGTGTGCTCCGCCCCGTCTTCGGTAAGCGAGGAAACCACCAGCACCTGTGTGTCTTTGTGCATCGCCAGAATTTTCGGCAGAGCGCCCAGACCGCCCATTCCCGGCATTTCCAGATCGAGCAAAATGACGTCGGCTGGGGTGCGCCCGAGCTCGGCAAGGGCAAGCTCGGCGCTGCTTGATTTGGCAACCACTTCCAGATCGGTTTCACCATCGATTAATCGCGACAAAACCGACCGAACTGTCAGGCTGTCATCGACCAGCATCACGCGTGTCGGCTTCCTCAGCCCGGCGAATGTGCGGCCTCTTTTGCGGTTTTGATCGATTATGTTGGTGTGATCGCCCATGCCCGTGGGCCTTAGGCCATTCCCACCAGCTGCATTTTGATCTGGAGCGTTTCGTGGTCAAAGGGCTTCATAACATATTCGTCCGCGCCCGCACTGATCGCTTCGCGGATATGAGCGATGTCATTTTCGGTCGTGCAGAACACGACTTTCGGCTTGTCGCCGCCGGGCTGTTGACGCAGCAAATTGATGAATTCGATGCCCGTCATGACGGGCATATTCCAGTCGAGCAACACGGCATCGGGCATTTCCCGATTGCAGCGGTCCAAACCTTCTTGGCCGTTTTCGGCTTCATCGACCTCAAATCCCAACGATTCGAGAATATGGCGCGAAACCTTGCGGATTACCCGCGAATCGTCGACGATCAGACAGCTCTTCATTTGCGAAATCCCTTTTCTTTAAACGTGTCCATACGTTCGTATGGTAACCAAGAGCTTAAGCGGCGTCGGCCAATGGCCCTTCAATCAGCTTTGCAATATCGATCATCAGTGCGGGGCCTTGGTCGGTTTCGACCATTCCGGTTGCCACGCGTTGCCATGCGGCGCCAAACCCGCCAGCGACGGGGGATGGATCAGATTGCGCTTCGGCAATGTCGGCAACCTCATCGACCAGCAGCGCATAAAGGTGGTCTTCCACCTCGATCACGGCGGCCCGTTGGCATGTTCTGCGGCCATCGGAAACGCCGATCGCCAGACGGCTATCGATGACCGTCAACGACTGGCTACGCATTGCCGTGAGGCCAGCGACAAAATCGGGCGAACGCGGAACAGGGTAAACCTCTTCCAATTCGATCACCGATTTCACCTCGACAGCAGGAATCGCCACACGGCGTCCATCGATTATCAGCATGACTAGCAGATCATTCATGACACGCTCCTTTTGCGGGCAGAACTCAGCGCCTGTACGATTGCTGCGCGGTCATAACGGTAAATGCCCGGTGTGTTCGCGGCATCGCCCGGGTCGCTCAGTATTGTGATAACATTGTCATGGGTTTCGGCCTGCCCAGCCGCGGTGTCGCCGGTGATTATTACCACATCCGCTTCAGCGTCGCTGTCTTCCGTCAGGCGGTAACCAGCCGCTTTCACCAATGGTGCAAGCATCCGGTTGACCCATTCATCTTCGGCGGGCAGGCGGCATACCAATTGCGCTTCTGGCGCTGGGCCTGCCCCATGGGCAGCAAACAGATGATAACCATCGACAACCGGAATTGGCAGGCCGTCAATCAGCGCCACGCCCTCGATTTCCGGGTCGGTGTCGGCAGGGGCCATTGATCCGTCATATTCAACGGTTTCGCCCAATTCTGCGACCGGATAGGCAAGGTCTGACTGGCTGTCCGACAGGCGCAGCAGCCTGACCTTTCCAGCAGGAAACGCGCCCTTGGGCTTTCCGGCAAGTTCGATGATTTTCTGGTCGATCACAACCTGCGCACGTTCGCCTTCGATGTCGAAAGCGGATTGTTCGACCTGATCGATGCGCGACACCAGATCCATGCCAATGGCGCGGCGCCTTCCGTCGAGATCGACGAACGTCATTAATGTGCGCGTGCTGGTGGCTGCCGTTTGGGTGACACCCTCGCCGGTATTGACCGGCCGCGAACGAATGTCGCTAACCAGCCCATGGCTGGCGGCAATGGCTGGAATATCGAGCATCAGAACGGGCCTTCCGTCGTCCAGCAACGTGGTTCCGGCGTAGACCTGCGTTGCCATAACGGCCGGGGAAAGCGGCTTGATTACGAGGTCTTCCTGATCGTGGATACGATCGACCGCCAGTGCAAATATATCACCGCCGCCAAGGCGTAGGAGGATCAAACGTTGATCGGGCCCCGCGCGGCGCGGGGTGACATCAAGAACATTGTTGAGCGTAAGGCAGGGGATCCGCTGCCCCCGGAATGTCACGAGGTCGCGGTCCCCAATTTCAGAGAATACCACTGAAGAAGATGCGCCATGCGCGATTTCTTCGACATAGGAATTCGGGATGGCGAAAAACTGCCCCTCAACGCTGACCGTCAATGCGGAAATGATGCTGAGCGTTAGCGGCAATTCAAGGAAGAACTGCGCGCCTTTGCCCGGCTCTGAAGAAACCGAAATGCGTCCGCCGATCTGTTCGATGTTGGAACGAACCACATCCATTCCGACACCGCGGCCGGATATTGCGCTGACCTGATCGGCGGTGGAAAGGCCGGGTTCAAATATCAGGCTGACAATGTCATCCGATGGCATCGCATCAAGTTCGGACTGCGTTACCAATCCGGCGGCCACTGCCTTTGCCCCGATCTTTGCTTCATCGAGGCCCGCACCGTCATCCGTTATCGCCATGGTGATCTGATTGCCCGACTGGCGCGAGGTGATGCTGAGCATGCCAATTTCACGCTTGCCCCGGGCGATACGTTCGGACGGGGTTTCAATTCCGTGATCGATTGCATTGCGGATCAGATGGGTGATCGGGTCACGGATCATTTCGATCATTTCGCGGTCCAGCTCGACCGAACCGCCCTCAAAATCAACCATCACCTGTTTGCCAAGTTCGGCCGAAAGATCGCGGACCAGACGGGGCAGGGCATTGTAAAGCAGTTCAATACGCTGCATCCGCATGCGCGTTATGGCCTCTCGCACATCAGCAAGGATACCGGATAGACGCTCGAACGGGCCGTCCAAAGTCGGTTCATTGCCCGCATCACGCAAACGGCGCGAAAGATCATTGCGCGCCAGAACCATATCCGAAACTCCGCTCATCACGCGGTCAAGCAATTCCACCGGCAGCCGGATAGAACGGCGCGATGCAGCCGGTTGATGGCCCGATAGGTCAGACGATGGATCAGGTGATTGATCGGCTGGCTGGTTGGATTGACCGGCGGATTGCAATCCCGCGAGTTCGTCAAAATCTTCCAGACGCCCTTCAAGCGCACTGATCAGCAATTGGTCATCATCATCGGGAAGTTTTTCGCCCGCTTCGATCATGCCGGCCATTTCTGCGATCCGGTCAATGACGGCCAGTACGGCGGTCACAAGGCGGCTGTTGGGTTGACGGCGACCGGCCCGAACTTCGGCCAAAACGCTTTCAGCGGCGTGGCTGAGCTTTTCCAATTGGGGGAAATCGAAAAAGCCGCAATTGCCCTTTACCGTGTGGACAAAACGGAAGATTGAATCGAGGCGCGTGCTGTCGGAAGGGTCTGCTTCCCATGCGACCAATTCACCTTCGATGGCTTCGAGCATTTCGCGCGTTTCCGCGACGAAATCTGCCAGCAGGTCATCCATTTGCGCCATCCCCATAAATTGCATCGGCCCCATAAATTGCATCGGCCCCATAAATTGCATCGGCCGCGATTATTATCCGAGGGCTATGCAGCAGGATGGTTAATGTTTTGTCACTTGCAGCCTATTTACGCTTGAGAACTCGCCAGACGATCACCACGGCGATCAGCCCGCCTACGACATTTGCAGCAAGTTCCGCGCCATATACGCCCGCTGTTTTCAGTGACGGACGCAGCAGCCAGGCTGCTGGCAACATAACCATGAACACGCGTGTAAAGCTTTGGAACAAGGCCCAGCCCGATTTGCCGACTGCGTTCAACGCGCCATTGCTGACGATCAGCAATCCAAATCCGGCATAGCCCCAAGCGGCAATTTGTAGATAGCGGGCAAATTCCGCGATGACGGCGGGGCTTTCGGTGAAAATATCGGCGAACCATTCGCCGTAAGTTGAAAGCACGGCGGCGAGGAAGAGGCCGTAGGCGACACAGAAAATGCCTGCCCACAACATGGCTTCTCTTGATCTGTCGAGCTTATCGGCGCCCCAATTCTGGCCGACTATCGATCCTATCGCGCCCGATAATGCGAGCAGCGGGACCACAGCGAAACTTTGCAACCTGCCAGCGGCGCCGAAACCTGCGACGGCCGACTGGCTGTGCGTGGCAACCAATGCCGTCAGGATGGAAAGGCCGATCGGGTTAATCGCGTTCGAAAAAGCCGCGGGGGCGGCCACGCTGGTGATCGCCTTCAGCGACGGGCCAAAATCGCATTGGCACAGCCGGGAAAGGCTAAAGGGCAATTTGGTCCCATTGAGCAGGCGGAAGCCCAGAGTAAGGCCAATCGCCCAGCCAATAATCGTTGCATAGGCCGCCCCGGCAATTCCAAACCCTTCAAAACCGAATGCGCCGGTGATCAGGAATGGATCAAGCACCCAATTGGCCGCAGCATATGTGATCGAAACCAGCGATGTTTTCTTGGCTTCTCCCTGTCCGCGCATCACGCCGTTCAACGCCATGATCAACATAATCAGCGGAAATCCAAAACAGAACGGGACCATATAGGCGCGGATCAACGGCAGCAGCGCCGCATCGGCCTGCATCAGCGCGAATAGCGGATCGAGCAGTGCGTAAAGCGTCAGAGCAATCAACAGGCCCAGCAGGCCAGACATCGCGATGCCGAAATTGCCGCGTTCCGATGCCATCTGGCGGTCGCCCGCACCCAGAGAACGTGAAACAATTGAATTTATCCCGGCCATTATGCCCACACCAAGGCTGCTCAACGCCACGCTGATCGGAAAGATGAAGGATATTGCGGCCAGTTCCGCGCTGCCAAGTTGACCAATGAAATAGGAATCGACGAGGCCAATCGACATGATCGCAGCCACGCCGATCATCATCGGGGTGGCTTGGGTGATCAGATGCCCGCGTATGTCTCCGCGTGTCAGAATGGCATCTTCGCTCATAATGTCGGCCCTAGCCCGATGCACTCGGGCGTGGAAGCGCATTTGTCGGGCGTTGCCAACGCGGCCCAAAACAGGGCAGAGTGTACCCCAGCCCATTCGCCAATGGAGGAATTTTGTGCATGCCGCGCATGACGGTCAATGAAAAGCCGGTCGAATTCGACATGGCGCCTGAAACCCCGCTTTTGTGGGCCTTGCGCGATGCGGCCAATCTGACCGGCACCAAATATGGCTGCGGCGTTGGCGATTGCGGCGCATGTATGGTGATGATTGATGGTGAGGCGCTGCGTTCGTGCCTGATCACCATTGCCGAAGCCGAAGGCCGCTTTATCACCACGATAGAGGGTCTCAGCCATGATCGTTCGCATCCGGTGCAGCAGGCCATGGTTGCCGAACAGGCAATCCAATGCGGCTTTTGCACGCCCGGCATCGTGATGGCAGGGGCCGCGTTGATCGCAAAAAATGCCAATCCGTCGAAGGAAGAAATTGAAGCGGCGGTGCCCAATTTGTGCCGCTGCGGTGTTTATCCGCGGCTGGTGGAGGCGATTCAGCGGGCAGGGCGGGTTGCGCGCCGTCAGGAAACGATCAGCGCCGCGCCCGCCCCCGGTATCAGTATGGACGATGCCGCCCGGTCTGTGCCTGCCATCGCGCAGCCGGACCGCGAATAGCGCCCAAATTACAGCTTTGCATTGATGCTGAAGCGCGCATTGATCGGCGCACCCACCGTTACCTGATGGGTGGAATGCGAATTGGGGTAATATAATTCGTCGGTAACATTTTCGACATTGACCTGTAGGCGGATATTGTCCGAGACATTGTAATAGGCCGCGGCGTCGACGCGCAGATAGCTTGGCAGTTTTGCAGTGTTGCCATTGTTGATGAAGCTGGACGATTGATAGGTAAACCCTAGGCCCAGCCCGAATTGGTCGGTGACCTGAAAGTTGTTCCAAAGCGAAAATGTGCTGTCAGGAAGCTCTCGTGGACGCAGGCCGGTTGCGCCCGCACGGTTGACCTGTTCTCCGTCAAGGAAGCTGTAACCTGCCGCCAGCGACCAGAAATCTGACAGGCTACCTTCCAGTTGCAATTCAAAGCCGTGGATCGTTGAATCCACAATATCCAGCGTAGAAGGGTCATTGTCATTGGGCTGGGGAGAGCTTTGCTTAATCTCGAACACGGCGGCTGTTGCGCTCAGACCCGGATTAATATCCCATTTGATGCCCGCCTCCAGATTGGTGAAGGTGTTGGGGTCAAGCGCATTGTTGCTGCCGTTAATATTGGCATATTGTTCGCCCGAACGCGGCAGAAAGCTTTCGCTGTAACTTGCATAGACTGAGGCATTTTCTTGCGGCTTGAGCACCAATCCAAAACGCGGAGAGATTTCCTCATCCTTGCGGCGGCGCGTGTCATTGACGGGCACATTGAGCACTTCAATATCGAAACTGTCGAAGCGTGCGCCAATGACGATGTTGAGCCAGTCGGTCAGTTTGATCTCGTTCTGGATATATGCTGACAACACATCGACATTGGCGCGGGTGTCGTCGTTCAGATCAAGCGTAAAATCGTTAGTTGTCGCTCGGCCATCAGCAATCACGCCGACATTGCCACGTAGATTGATTGGTCGAACGGCAAAGAATTCAGCCCGGTCAGTCCGCGCGCCGACCACACCGTTTGCAACATCGTCGACCGATGAGCTGAACCGCGAATTGAACCGCATTTGGTCAGATGAGGTGCTGATATATTCAACACCGGCGACCAGCGTGTGGCCGATGCTACCAGTTTCAAACTCACCGACCAGATTACCCGATAGGCTCAAATTGTCGCGCTCGGTCGTGTCGACGTATCCGTCTAGCTCGGCGATATTGGTGACTGGGTCGTAGCTGTTCGTGAAGAAGTTTGAATAGGTCTTGGTGTAGTCGCCGTAAAATGCGCTGAAATTGCCCTTCAGATTGTCGGAGAATTTGTGCTGCAGATTCGCCCGGAGCAAATGTGCCTCGAGATCAAGAAAGTTCATTTCAGGATCGCCAAACACCAAGTCTGACAGGGTTTCAACAGGCAGACCATTTGCGCCGGTGGGGATGCCGCGATCGATGAACCGGTCATGATTGGCATATTCGTATGACAGGTCCAGCGTTGTGCCGGGGCTGATCTGAAACCGTGCGGTCGGGTTGATACCGATGCGGTCACCATCAAAGAAATCGCGATGATTGTTAAGGCTTTCGTATGACGCATTGACGCGCACCGCCACCTTTTCGCCAACGGCAAGGTTCACATCACCTTGGACGCTGAATGCGCCGAACGTATCGATAGCTGCCTGTCCGCCGCCAAAATTCTCGCCGATTGTGCCCTTTTTGGTGACACGGTTCAAAATGCCGCCAGAGCCGCCGCGACCAAACAGCAATGCATTGGGGCCGCGCAGGATTTCAACCTGTTCAAGGTTGTACAGGCCGCGGTAATATTGAACGTCGTCGCGCACACCGTCGATGAAGAAATCTGCCGTAGAGCGGACTCCGCGAAAGACCACAGAATCGCGGTGACCTTCGCCCTGGGAAGTGTTCACGCCGGGGGTGTAATCCACGATCTGGCCAAGGCTGGTGTAGCCGCGCCTTTTGATCTCTTCATCGGTGGTGATCGAAAGGCTTTGTGGTACGTCGATGATCAGCGTTGGCGATCGCAATGCGTTGACCTTGTCTGAATACAGCACCTCGCCCTGAACAAGAATATCGGCCTCTTCAGCACCGGCATCCTTGGCCGTATCTTGGGCGGCCAAGGGTGCGGCAAACAGCGCAATGGCAGCGCCTGATAAAAGGCCGGAACGGATGGAAAACTGAAACATGAAACAAACCCCTATTTGCGACTCGGTCGCGATAAGTGGCCTGCTATTGCGAATAGTTATCACTTGCAACCATTGGTTTGCGATTCTTTTTGAATTTTTGCGCATCGCGGCGCATCGCGTTAGTGGGGGAACATCAAATCAACGGAGTATTCCCAATGAAAGCAACAATCTGGCACAATCCGAAATGCGGCACGTCGCGCAACACGCTGGCGATATTGCAAGAGCGCGGCGGAGTTGATGTGACGGTGATCGAATATCTCAAGTCCCCGCCCAGTCAGGACAAGCTGGCGCAGCTATTTGCCGATGCGGGTGTGACGCCTGCAGAAGGATTGCGCCTGCGCGGAACCGATGCCGAAGAACGCGGCCTGCCGGGGGCTGATGCGGATACGGTTCTGGCCGCGATGGTGGCGGATCCGATCCTGATCAACCGCCCGATTGTGGAAACCGACAAGGGAACACGCATTTGCAGGCCCAAAGAGACGGTTGAGGAAATCCTTTAATCTAGGCGCGTTCTTTGGTGGTATCTTCATCCTTGGCGAGCGAGGTCCAGCTGATCACAAATACCGCCAGACACAGCCCGACGACAACGGCGAAGCCGAACCATTCGGACCAATTATACAGCAGCACGCCCAAAGCCGGCGCGAAGATAAATGCCGCACCGGTGACAGAGGCAACCACGCCGGATGCCTCACCCTGTTCGGCGCGGGAAACGGCCAGCGAGGCACCCGCGTTGAAGCCGGGGCGGAACAATCCGAAGCCGAGCGAGGCAATCGCATAGCCCAGCGCAATACTGTGTAAATCTGTGGCTGCGCCGAATATAATCACGCCCAGCGCAGCCAGCGCAACGCCTGATAGGATTGCGCCCCTTGGGCCTAGTTTGAAGCGCGGGATCACGCCCCATTGCGCCAGCAGGGTCGCGATTGCGCCGGACATCAGCACCAGACCCACCGGGCCAGCGCCTTCACCGGGCGTATCGCGCAAATGCATCCGGTCAAGCACCAAAAAGCCCGCAAGTCCCAAGATCATGGCATGGGCATGACCGCCAAGAATCCCCGCCATTATCCAAGGGCGCAGGCGTGGTTCCCACCAACCCATGTTTTTACGCGGCGTATCCGGCGCGCCGGCCTTGTCATGGGATTCAATTTCAACCACTTGTTCGTCCGACGAACTGTCTGCCGTGCTGGCCCCATAGGGCGCGCCATAAGTCGTTCCGCGAGCGGGAAATTGCGGTTCGTCATTGGGCAAAAGCACGCGAAGCGCGATCAGCGTGACGATGCCGAACAGGGTAAAAGCCGCGAAGGGGCCGATCAGACCCAGCCCCGGCAGAACCATCAGCGGCGCGAGCGCCGGACCGATAACGGTGCCAAGCCCGAAACTGGATGCGACCAGCGACAGCGCCTGGGTCCGTTCCGACCGGGCTGTGCGCGCTGCAACATATGCTTGAACAGCGGGCGGCGCGGCAGATCCGAAACCGCCATAAAGGCTGCGCGCGACCGCAAACAAAATCAGCGTCCAAAAGGCCGGAATCAATCCGGCAAGCCCGAACCACATTACGATACCGCACAGCGCCATCGAGGTGATAAATCCGACCATGCCCAGCGCCATCATCGCCTTGCGCCCGCGCTTGTCCGATCTTCTTGCCCAGATCGGGGCGCACAGCATCCACAGCAGCGCCGACCACGTATAGGCCAGACTGATCCACACATCATTGACCTGCAATGCGGTGCCAATCGACGGCATCACCGATTGCATCGCCGTATTGCCCGCTGCGGTGGTCAACATGACCACGAACAGCAATGCCATCCGGTCGCGCGAAATCGGTTTGCGCGGCTGGGCGGTCACGGGCGGGGACTGTCCCTCGCGGGGCGGTTGAGGATCGGCATCGGCCATAGGCTAATCGGCTAGGCGCGCAAGGCGGCGCTGGCAATCAATCTCTTAACGCACGGTCCTTGCCAAGAACGGATGAATTTGCCAACGCGGCGGTGGTCATCGGGCGCGCCTGATTTAATGGCCTTGTCGCAAATATCTGTCAGGAAACATTTTCTTGGAAAACCCAATCATCTCATCCTGCCGTATGCACGGCTGCGCGGGGATTCTTTGATGTCTTTGCTTGGTCAATGGGCGGTGTTTTTTCGCGGATTTCTGGAACATCCCAAAATGGTCGGTTCGATCATTCCCTCTTCGCGCTTTACCATCAACAAAATGCTCGCACCGGTTAAATGGTCGGAATGCAGGCTGTTCGTTGAATATGGCCCGGGCGTCGGCACCTTTTGCGGCCCCGTATTGGAACGATTGCCGCAAGATGGTGCCTTGATCGTTATTGACACCAATCCGCTGTTTATCGATTTTCTCAATCGCACAATCGCCGATACCCGTTTTACAGCGGTGCATGGCTCAGCCGCAGATGTTGAGAATATCGTCAAAAACCATGGCCATGACTATGCCGATTACGTGCTTTCAGGCCTGCCGTTTTCCACGCTTCCGGATGGGATCGGACCGGAAATAGCCGCCGCCACGCACCGCGTGTTACGTCCAGGCGGCGCGTTTCTTGTCTATCAATTCAGTGCCAAAGCACGCGATTTTATGGCCAAACATTTCACCCGGATTGATCAGGGTTTCGAATTCTGGAATATTCTGCCGTGCAAACTGTTTTGGGGTTGGAAAGACGCGTCCGCCTAAGCCGCACTCAATCGAATGTATCGGTCAGCGATCCGCCAACCTTATCGCCAAGCTGGCTGTGCACAGCGGCCAAAATTCCTGAATAGAACATCGCCACGACCATGCCGATGACGCTGCTGATGATCGCCATCACGGTGACCCCGCCGGTTGCGGCCATTATGACGCCCAGCACCCCGAAAAGCAGCAAAGCGATAACCATATAAGCGATGAACAAAAGCGCGTAAAACGCCAACAGCCGCCATTGCACGGCTGCTGTCATCGACCAAGATCGGGTGATGGCCGTGATGGGGTTGGTGACCTGTTCAATCGCGACAACGGGTAGCACCATCGAAAGACGGGTAAAAATGCACAAAATCAGCCCGATCAAAGCAACGCCGAGTACAAAAGCAACAATTGTTGCCAGTACCGACGAAATCGCCCCGAGCCCGGCGATTACCAGACCGAATATTACGCCGACAATCAGTGCGAAAAGGAAATAGCCAACCAGAAAAAGCAGCATGGCGCCAAACAGCGTGGGCAGTGATTTGATGCCTTGTCCAATGGCCTCACCGACGGTCAGATTGCGGTTTTGGTTCATCAGGGCCATCATCGCGGTATATCCGACAAGCGACAGCACGATCATAACAACATAGCCAAAGATAAAGCCCGGGCCGAACATGTTCAAAATTGCCGCCGGATCTTCCGGGTTGATCGCACCGCCGCCATAGGCCAGCGACATGACATCGGGCATCGCGACCGCAAAAATCGCGCTGGGGATGAACAGGAACACCCCTGAAATTATTGCCAATATCTGGAAATTGTCGCGCACTTTGGCCACGCCGTCATTCCAAGCCAGTCCCAAGTCGAAGTTCATTTTCTATCCCTCAAAAGGCCATTTCGTTCTTGATAAGCTTAACCGTGCAGTCCACGCAATGTCTATGGCTGGAAAACTCCAATCCAATATTGCGATCAGGCGGGGCAATGCCCAAGTTCCCTATCGGGACGCGCTGGAAGAAATGGATCAGCGCAACCGTGCCATCGCCAGCGGCGATGCGCGCGAATTGCTGTGGCTGCTCGAACATCCGCCCGTCTACACCGCCGGAACCAGCGCAGGCGAAGGGGAACTGCTCGATCCGCGTTTCGAAGTTGTCGAGGCTGGGCGTGGCGGGCGCTATACCTATCACGGGCCGGGGCAACGGATTGGATATGTCCTTGTTGATCTGACCAAGCGCGGGCGCGATGTACGCCGCTTTGTCCATAGTTTGGAAGGTTGGGTTATTGATACGCTGGCAGATTTCGGCGTCGAAAGCTGGCGTTCGGACGGGCGGATCGGCATTTGGACGCGCGACATTGACGGTCAGGAAGCGAAGATTGGTGCAATCGGTGTGCGTGTGCGCCGGTGGGTAACGATGCACGGTTTTTCGGTGAACCTTGATCCCGACCTTTCGCATTTTGCAGGTATTGTGCCCTGCGGGATCGCGGAATTTGGCGTGACCAGCCTGAAACGGGTGGGCGTGGAAATAACGGCAGAGGAATGGGACGAGGCGCTGCTTGCGCGCGGTGACGACTTCCTCGATAGGCTCGGCAAAAATTCGGGTGCCCGTTCCGGCGCGCTTCCGTCCAATCCTTCAGGAGCAACAACATGATCCGTTTGGCATTGCCGCTGGCAATTCTTGCCTTGATGACAGGGTGCGGAAGCGAACCGGAACCGGTTGCCGCATCTGCCAGTGCCGAAGGCGATGTGCTGGAAGGTTCAATAAGTGACGCTATGCTGCCTTTGGACAGCGTAGAATCAAAATCGCCGCCCGTTGCTGCCAGTCCCCAAGGTGGCAGTCCCCAAGGTGGCAGCCCCCAGGATAGTAGTCCGCAAAACAGTAGCTCTGAAGATGATAATCCTGAAGGCGGCAGTCCTGAAGACGTCAGCCCCGAAAACAGCGGTGATGACAATGATGCCGAATGAGGGCTAGGCCCTAATGATCCGTCTAGCCGATGGCGCGCAGTTTTTGCAGCTGCGATTGCACTTCATTCTCGGCGGCAGGCATTTCAACCGCTTTCATTTCCTTGGCCGCAGCCATGGCGGCTTTTTCCGCAGCGAAAAGATTGATCATCGCATCAGCTTCGGCCCGCTCGCACGAGGATAATGAGAATGCCTCGTTGATTGCGCCCACTTGGCGTGGATGGGTGGCGCACATTCCGGTGAAACCATCTTCCCGCGCCGCGCGTGCATCCAAAGCGCCGCGTTCTACATCCGCCGCGTCGATCGTTGGCGTTTCAATTGGCGTAACGCCCATGGATTTTGCCAACAGGATTACATTTGCGCGGACGTGGCGCATTACATCGGTCCACCGGCCATTTTCGTCTTGAGTGCGTTTGGCACCCAGCCGTTCGGCCAGCCCCTGTGCATTCCATGTGAACCCGGTCAGCCGCGGCTGCGGATCTTGGGTTAATTCGCTGAGGGTGAGTGCCGCATGTGGCGTTTCGCCAATTTGCGGCATAATTTTTGTGCTGTTGTGCTTTAAGCCCAGCTTTTGTTCGATCTCGTACAGTTCCGAAGCCAGCTGGCGCACTTGCTGTGGCCCGCCGGTTTTGGGCAAAATAACACCATCGGGTGCGCCCTCCATCACTGCCATCAAGTCTTCGCGCCACAGTGGCCCGTCCAGCGGCTTTATCCGCACCCAGCGCGCGAATGCCTTATTGGCAACCAACGGGTCGCTATGGGTTTTGAGCCAGGTTGCCACTTCCTCGCGCATGGCCTCTGCGCCCTCGTCTGCAGGTATGCAGCCAAGGTCCACGACAATGGCATCGGCACCGATCAGCGGTGCTTTGCCCAATTTCGATTGGCTGTCAGCCTCTATGAATAACCACGATCTCATAGAGGCTGTGCTAGCAACTATTTCCTAACCATCTCTTACTGTCAGACTGCGCTTTCTTTCGCAGTTTGTTCGGCCAAAGTGGGGTAGTCGATATAGCCAGCCGGGCCGGGCAGATACCAACTTCTGGGCACATCAACATTGGGCGCGAATTCCGCGCCCGTGGCGATCCGGTCGGGCAGGTCGGGGTTGGAAATGAATGGGCGGCCATAGCTGATCGCATCGCAGCGGCCCGAAGCCACATCGGCTGCACCTTCTTCGCCGGAATAGTCGCTGTTCAAGACCAGTGGGCCGGTGTAGATTTTGCGGATCACCGCATCCTGCTGCGGCACGTCGGTCTGGCCAAAGGTTCCTTCCGGGCCGGGTTGGCGCAGCTCAAGAAAGCCAAGACCAAGATCTTGGGCCACTTGCGCGGCAGCGCCAAATATCGCTGCCGGATTGCTGTCATCCGCGCCTTGCGTATCGCCATTGGGCGACAGACGCACGCTGACGCGATCTGCACCCCAAACGCTGATCAGCGCCTCCAGCACTTCGCGCAGGAAGCGGACCCGGTTTTCGGGCGGGCCGCCATATTCATCTGTTCGCAAATTTGTTGTTTCACGCAGGAATTGATCGACAAGATAGCCATTGGCACCGTGCAATTGCACCCCGTCAAATCCAGCCTTTTTGGCGTTTTCAGCGGCATGGCGGTAATCCGCAACAACGCGTGGAATTTCGCTTAATTCCAAAGCGCGCGCTTGTTCATGCGGTTGGCGGCCCGTTGCCGTGTGGGCATGATCGGGCGCGGTCGTTGCCGAAGCGGAAACGCCTTTTTCACCGTTCAGGAAGGATGGATGCACAATCCGGCCCATATGCCACATTTGCAGCACGATCTTGCCGCCGTCCTGATGGACGGCATCTGTTACAATCTTCCAGCCTTCAACCTGTTCATCGCTCCAGATGCCGGGGGCAGCGGGCCAGCCAAGCCCTTCGACGCTGATGCCGGTTGCTTCGCTGATAATCAGCCCCGCACCGGCGCGTTGGCGGTAATAGGTTGCCATCATTTCATTGGGAACAAAGCCCGGCGGCGTGGCGCGGCCGCGTGTCAGCGGGGCCATCAAAATACGGTTCTTCGCCTCGATAGCGCCCAGCTTGATTGGCTTGAAAAGTTCGTCGTGCATGAAAAACCCCTTAAAAATGTATCAGAAAAGTCTGCGAGAAAATTAGAAGAAAAGTATCTGTTTGCAATCTATCTACCGAGCTAAGGTAGAGCGGTGAGCAATTCAACCGAAACAAACCTCTTCAGGGCTGATAGCAGCACTTGGCCGCGGTGGATTTTGCTGGCCGCACTGCTTGCGGGAAACATCGCATTGTCGCTTGGCCCGTGGTTTGTCAGGCTGGCTGATACGGGGCCGGTTTCGTCAGCATTCTGGCGGCTGTTTCTGGCATTGCCGTTTCTGATCTTGCTGGCAAAGGGCACCGGACAAAGGCTGACAGGTATCCCGCGCAGGACACTAATCTTGGTCGCGTTGGGGGCTGCGGCCTTCGCGCTTGATCTATCGATCTGGCATATTGGGATTGAACAAACGCGGCTGGGCAATGCGACATTGTTCGGCAATACAGGCAGCATCGTATTGCTGTTCTGGACCTTTATCATCACCCGCAAATTGCCGCGCGGGCTGGAATGGCTCGCCATAGTCTTTGCGCTGGGCGGCGCGAGCATTTTGATGGGGCGCAGCCTAGAAATCAGCACCGCGACACTGATCGGCGATCTGTTTTGCCTCGCGGCGGGACTGTTCTACGCAGTCTATTTGCTGACCTTGCAAGATGCGCGAAAAGGCATCGGCGCATGGAGCCTGCTCGCATGGGTCAGCATCTTCGCTTGCCCCGTAATCTTGATATTGGCTCTGATCGCAGGCGAACCGGTGTGGCCAACCGATTGGACGCCGATCATCATCCTGTTCGTGACCAGCCAGTTGATCGGACAGGGCCTGCTTGTGTTCAGCCTGCGCCACTTCCCGCCGCTGATTATCGGACTGGCATTGCTGACCCAGCCAGCGGTCGCAGCAATCGTCGGCTACCGCATGTTTGGTGAGGTGCTCGGGCCGCTCGATATATTCGGCATGCTGCTGCTGGGCGGCGCGCTGTTGGTGGCGCGGGTTAGGCGAGTTTAGATTGTTGAAATACGCCCCTTTCGTGCATCCCATGTTTCGAGAACGAAACTGGCAAGGGTGTGTGCCGAATGAACCGCCAATCGTGCGTGCCTCGGAGTGATTGTATAAGTTCGCATTTGTTCGGAAGAGCGCCCGTGCGCAGACCCAGCATGAGTCCTAAGTGATCCAATTCCATCCACAATACTGAAACAACCAGACAGAATTTTCTTAAGGTCGTCGTCCTCTAGTGCCTCTGGTGATAGCCCAAGATGTTTGGCGGTAGCTTTCCACAAAGGGGTCATTGATCCCTTGGAGGGCATTGGTTGTCTTTCACTGTCTAGGTACAATTTACAGAGGGATTCCAGAATCGCACAAGCTGCCGTTATCGCCGCCGGTGGATCAGACTCAACGTTGTCATAAGCTCGCTTGTACTCGACTTCCAAAGCTTCAAGGCCGCCACCAGAAAGTCGGTCAGCTAGTGACTGGGTCGGGGTTGAGACGCTTGCTCCGACTATCCGACCACCCGCCGCATAGGTTAATCCCGATTTTGTGAGAACCTTGCGCAGCGGCTCTCGATGGTCATCATCATGCTCTACTTCGCTAGTCCACCATTGGGTTTTTCCTGGTTCCGTTTCCATAAATTCGGCGATCAGTTCTCCAAACATCGCAAGAGGGTTGTCGCAAGTCGCATTGGCCCGACGCATCCAGTCCATGCACTTGTCCACCTTGTTGGTGTTTTCTTTCGGCTCTCCCGGGAAGCCAGCCGTGTAAAACAGAGAGTCAAGGTTCGCGTGAGTGAAATAGGCCGCGAGACTATTCGCAGCGACCCCGATCACAGAAGGGGGGATTTTAGTCCCCACTAAAAGGCACCGTCCCCAAATCACCCTTACCAACAGTCCCGCTCGCCATCTCTAGCATCTTGTCGAGGCTTTCCTTGGCCTTCAAACGCAAGCCTTCCTCAATCTCGATGCGCGGTTCCAGATCGCGCAAACACGTATACAATTTCTCCATCGTGTTGAGCGCCATGTAGGGGCAAATGTTGCAGTTGCAGTTGCCGTCTGCGCCGGGCGCGCCGATGAAGGTTTTTTCGGGAATCGCCTTTTCCATCTGGTGGATGATGTGCGGCTCGGTCGCGACGATCAGCGTGTCACCGGGGAAGGTTTTGGCGAAGTTCAGAATACCGCTGGTCGATCCGACATAATCAGCATGATCGACGATGGTTGGTGGGCATTCAGGATGGGCTGCAATCGGCGCGCCGGGGTGTTGTTCTTTCAGCTTGAGCAGCTCGGTTTCGCTAAATGCTTCGTGAACGATACATACGCCCGGCCATAGCAGCATTTCGCGGTCGAATTTGCGGCTGAGATAGCCGCCCAAGTGACGGTCGGGGCCGAAGATGATCTTCTGATCCAGCGGGATTTGCTGGAGGATCGTCTCGGCGCTGGAGCTGGTGACGATCACATCTGACAAAGCTTTCACTTCGGTCGAGCAATTGATGTAGGTCAGCGCGATATGGTCAGGATGCGCCTCACGGAAGGCTTTGAACTTATCGGGCGGGCATGAGTCTTCAAGACTGCAACCGGCATCCATATCGGGCAGCACCACGATCTTTTCGGGGCTGAGGATTTTTGCCGTATCGGCCATGAATTTCACGCCGCAAAAGGCGATGACATCGGCGTCTGTATCCGCTGCCATCTGGCTCAGTTGGAGCGAATCCCCGACATAATCGGCCAGATCCTGAATCTCCGGCTTCTGATAATAATGCGCGAGGATGATCGCGTTCTTTTCCTTCCGCAATTTGTCAATTTCTGCGCGAAGATCCGCGCCGGTGGGAAGGGTAGTGTCCTGAGCCGTCATTCTAAATCGTCCTTTCGGCGTATCTGTATGGGGGCCTTTATAATAGGAACGGGCGGGAAGGCGAGTGCGTTCCGCAGCACAATTCTTGCATCATTTACCGCTCCGCTTTGCACAGGGCGCAAGGCCGACCAGCCTTTGCCCGCTATGGTGTTGGCGCATCCTCACCGTCAAAGCGGATATTGACCGTTACATCGCCGTAACCTGCAACCTGCAGCGGGATCGTTAGGTTTTGCCGGACAGCTTCCTTTGCCGCTTGCCGCGCCAGCGCCAGAACTTCGCCATTCTTGGCGAAGGCCGCCGCCTTGCGTTCTGCAATCAGTGAATTTTCACGGCTTAAACTCTCTGATGCGCCGCGGCTAACCCACACGCCTTGTGTAAAGACCTTTTTGCGTGCTTCGTCGAGATTGGGCTTGGAAATTTTCAGCACCGGCAGCGTCACACCAAGCGTGTCGGTATCATCGTTCCAAACGAACCGGTCACGGTCGATAGATGACAGATCAAGGCGATATTCGATGGTTGCCGGAATGATCGTTGCCTGACGCGTTTCGGTCAAATCAATCGGCCCTAGTGAAGTGGTGTTGGTGCTTTGGGCCACAACTTCAAAACGCGATGAAAAAACGGTGAGCGAGTTTTGTTTTTCAAATGCCAGCATTGCGCTGCCAACCGGATCGCCTTCTTCCTGATACATGAATGCGCGCCAGCCAAGCCATGCGGAAAGCACGATCAGGCCCATAATGACCGCGCCGTTCACAGCCAGCCAAGGGGTTGTCTGAAAACGCGACAGATTGGTCTGTTCGCCGTGGGTCACGGGCATTTCCCCATTGGTCTGGGGGTCGTTTACATCGATTGCCATATATCTCCTGAACGCGCGACCATCCCGCGCCGTTCCAGATCAATCAGATGTGCTTTGACTGACATGCCCGCCGCACCGGTTAATCGGGGGTCGAGATTTTTATACATCAGCGGAACCATTGTTTCGATTGCACGCGGTTCTTCCCCCAGCAATCGCAGGATCTGGTTTTCGCGCTGGCGGCGATGGCCCACCATTCCGCGAACAAGCTGGCGCGGCTTTTCTATCGGCGCGCCGTGCGCGGCATAATAGACCCGGTCTTCGCGCTGATAAAGCTTGTCCAGGCTTTTCATATAATCGCCCATATCCCCGTCGGGCGGCACAACCACGCTGGTTGACCAGCCCATCACATGATCGCCGGTAAACAAAGCGCCGCTTTCCTCCAGCGCGAAACACAGATGGTTTGACGTGTGGCCGGGCGTATGGATGGCCATTAGGGTCCAGCCGGGGCCGGTCATTTTCTCGCCATCTTCCAGAACCCGGTCAGGCTCATAACTATCATCGAAAGCCTCATCCGATCGCGGGCCACCTTCCACATCCAGCACCAGCGGCGCGCAGCCGACAATCGGTGCGCCGGTCTTTTCAGCAAGCGGTTTTGCCGCAGGAGAATGATCGCGGTGCGTGTGTGTGCACATGATTGCGGTAATTTTTGCATCACCGATTGCAGCCATAATCGCATCGACATGATCGGCCTGATCCGGGCCGGGATCGATCACGGCAATTTCATGTTCGGCGCCAACCAGATAGGTTTGCGTTCCGGTGTAGGTATAGGGCGAGGCATTGGGAGCAAGCACGCGGCGGACCAGCGGTTCGGGCGTTTCGACCAATCCGGTCGGCCATGGTTTTGGTGGGATAGCCATATGCAGGATATGGGGGCGGATAGGTGCCTTGTCCACATGGCGGTCAAACGGCGGAAACTGGCGCGCGCGGCCTGACTGGCGCGAAGCTGAAAGCCTTCCCCGCTTCCGCTGCGATAATGAATATGTATGGTGGCGGGATGACCCAACAGATTCTCGTTCTCGACGAAGGCACCACCTCTACCCGCGCGATGTTGTTTGCGCTGGATGGCAAGTTGATTGGCAGCGCGCAGCAGGAATTGACGCAGCATTATCCCGCGCCGGGCCGCGTTGAACATGATGCCACGGAAATCTGGCACCGTACGCTCGCCTGCGCGCGCGAAATGGTTGATAAAGCGGGCGGTGCTGACCGGATTGCTGGAATTGGAATTACCAATCAGCGCGAAACCGTGGCGGCATGGGATCGCAATACGGGTGAACCGCTTGCGCGGGCGCTGGTGTGGCAGGATCGGCGCACGGCAGGTTTCTGCGATACGCTTAAGCAAGCCGGTCATGAGGCGCAGATTCAACAGCAGACGGGCCTGCTGCTCGATCCCTATTTCTCTGGCACGAAAATGCGCTGGCTGATCGAGCATGAGCCTGCTGTCGCCGCTGCTGCCAAGGCCGGAACGCTGGCGCTGGGCACAATTGAAAGCTGGTTGGTGTACAAGCTGACAGGCGGCAGTTTTATCAGCGATGCGAGCAACGCCAGCCGGACCCTTTTGTTGCCGCTGGCGGGCGCGCAATTTGATGACGGGCTGTGCGATTTGTTCGGGGTTCCGCGCGCCGCGCTGGCTGAAGTGGTCGACAATTCCGGGGAATTCGGCGTGACGCTGCCTGAATTGTTCGGCGCTTCGATCCCCGTCACTGGCATGGTCGGCGATCAGCAATCGGCGACGATCGGTCAGGGCTGCCTCGCGCCTGGCGAGACAAAGGCGACCTATGGGACAGGCGCGTTTATTCTTGCCAATAAGGGCCAAGACGTGCCGAAATCCGACAATCGATTGCTGGGGACCGTGCTGTTTCAAGAAGGCGGCAAGCGGACCTATGCGCTGGAAGGTTCGGTGTTTGTCGCGGGCAGTCTGGTCCAATGGCTGCGCGATTCATTGGGGCTTTTGGGAACAGCAGCGGAAACCGAAACGCTGGCGCGTTCGATAGAGGATAGCGGCGGCGTAACCATCGTGCCGGCGCTATCGGGGCTGGGGGCACCGCATTGGCAGCCCGAAGCGCGCGGCGTTATTTCCGGCCTCAGCTTTGCAGCCGGTAGGGCGCAGGTTGCGCGCGCCGCGCTAGAGGCGATGGCGCATCAGACACATGATCTGGCAGACGCATTTGCCGCTGACGGGGCACAATGGACCAAGCTCAAAATTGATGGCGGGATGAGCGCGAATGACTGGATGGCGCAGGATATCGCGAATATCCTTGGCCTGCCTGTAGAGCGGCCTGATTTCGTCGAAACGACCGCGCTGGGCGGGGCAATGCTGGCGGCGAAGGGTGCGGGATTGGCCCGGTCATTGCAGGAGGCAAGCGATATGATGCGCGGCGCAGTCGGTGTGTTCAACCCGTCTATGGATCAGAATGTTCGTGAAGGCAGGTTGGCCGCGTGGCGCAAGGCGTTAAGCGCAGCCTAACCTAGCCTAGCCACCTAGCCAGCCGCCAGAGAGCGGCCCAAACGTTCTTGCAGCCGGTGAACTGCCGCAGGGCGCATTTCAAAACGATCACGCCACGCGCTGTCGAGGCGCGAGATACGCGCGTGCAATTGTTCGGTTTCGCGAATGAGTTCGCGCGTCGGCTTTTCCATTCGGATTAGATTGGCTTCTTCGGCAGGCCGGTCTGCGGGCAGTGTGCTGTGACGCCGCAATTGAAATTCGGACAATTCGCCTGAAAAATAGGCGCGCTGGTTGAGCAGCCACGCCAACACATGCATCACCCGTGTCGTGGTGCGCAGCCCTTCGACCGACAGGGCCAGCCGTGTCAGGTCCGCGGCTTCGTCCATTTCATTGGGTAAATTGGCCAGATCGAACACTTGCCGCACATCATCGGCCAGCACCAATGCCTCGCAATACAGCACCTCTATGATGGGCTGGTTGATATCGGTCGGCTTGCTCATTGCCCAGCCTCCGTAAGTGCCCGAGCAGTCCAGAACCAGCGTCTTTGTGAACATATCCCGAACCAATTCAGGACTGTATCAAAACGGGGCGCTTTTGCGTTTACTACCAAGGGCCTTTTGCAGGCCGCGCAAATTATGCAATTATATCAGGAATCAGCGTGTCTTCGATCAATCCAATCAGATCTTTCAAGGCAAGTTTGCGCTTTTTCAGTCGCGCGATCTGGAGCTGGTCCGTCGATCCGGAATCGCGCAATGCCTCAATTGCAGCATCAAGATCACGGTGCTCGATCCTGAGCATCGACAGCTTCTTACGCATTTCCGCTTCGGTCATGCTGTCTTGGCTCCTCAATCAAAGCCGCAATCCATCGCAGCTCAACACGTATCTAACGATTAGGGGTTAATCAGGACTTCGCAAGAGGCGCTTTTTGTGTTTTTATGCAGATCGGCGGTTCGTCCGCTTTTGGACGAGTCGCTCCTGCGGATTCCGCACTTGTGAAGGAGAGCCAGATGATATCGTCTCACGTCAACGCTTTGGAAAACAAACACGCTGGTATCGAGGCAAAGCTTCGTGAAGAACAGGGTCGGCCATCGCCAGACACACAGACGATACAAGCGCTCAAAAAGAAAAAACTGCGTATCAAGGAAGAGCTCGCTGCCGAGTAGCGGAGGCCCTTTCCAGCTTTGAAAACACGCCTGAAAACGCATCGGGCCATTAACATTTGATCGCCATTGGTCTAGGCTGCCCGCATGACCGCAGCCGCCGATGCCGCCCGCTTGATCCTGACCCAATTGCACGAGGTGATGGCCTCACGCATGCATGCGCAGGGCAAGCTTGACCGGGTGGTCGATATTATCGCTGAAAATCTCGATAGCGAGGTGGTGTCGATTTACCTTCTGCGTGAAGGGATGCTGGAACTTTTCGCGACGCATGGCCTTAATAAGGAGGCCGTCCACGTTACCCGAATGGCGATTGGTGACGGGCTGACCGGCACGATCGCCGACAATGTCGAAACGCTCAATCTGGCAGAGGCCAAGGCGCATCCTGATTTCCAATATCGGCCCGAAACTGGGGAGGAAAAATTCCATTCCTTTGCCGGTGTGCCGATTGTCTACCGCGAACGTGCGGTGGGCGTGGTTTGCGTCCAGCATGTTGATCCGCGCCGTTACGAAGACATCGAGATTGAGGCACTTCAGACGACGGCGATGGTGCTGTCCGAACTCATTTCCAACAATGATCTTGTTGACGAGGAGGAGGCGCTGGGCAGGGCGCCCGAACTGACCGGCCAGGCAACGGTCAACGGGCTGCAATTGGTCAGCGGACTGGCCAGCGGATATGCGGTCTATCATCAGCCGCGCGTTACAATCGATCAGGTTGTGGCCGACGATATTGAGGTTGAGCGCCAGCGGGTTTACCGCGCTTTCGACAAAATGCGCGAACAAATCGATACAATGGCAAGCACAGCCGAATTCGGTGTCGGGGGCGAGCATGAAGAGGTGCTCCAGACATATAAAATGTTCGCCTATGATGAAGGGTGGGGCAGGCGGATTAACGAGGCGATCGATACCGGACTGACCGCCGAAGCCGCGATTGAACGCGTGCAGCAACATACCAGAATGCGGATGCGCGAAATTGACGATCCGTTGCTGGCGGACCGGATGCATGATCTGGAAGATCTGGCCAATCGGTTGCTGCGGATTGTGTCAGGCCAATTGGGCACAGCGGCAACGCAGGGCTTGCGCCGCGATGCGATCTTGATCGCCAAAAATCTCGGCCCGGCTGAATTGCTCGAATATGACCGGCGGCGGCTTAAAGGCGTTGTGCTGGAAGAAGGCTCGCTCACCGCACATGTGGTAATCGTCGCGCGTGCAATGGGTGTTCCGGTGCTGGGCCGCGTACGGGGATTGCGCGGAATTGTGCGCGATGGTGATGAAATATTGGTCGATGCGGACGAGGGTATGGCAACCATTCGCCCGACCCAATCGGTTGCGGCGGCGTTTGATGCGCGCTTTGAAAAAACGCGTGAGAAACAGGCCACCTATGCTGAACTGCGCGATGTGGAACCCTTCACCCGCTGCGGTACGCGCATAAAGGTGATGATGAATGCCGGGCTGCGCGATGATATCAGCAATCTCAATCTGGTGGGTGCAGACGGGATCGGACTGTTCCGCACAGAATTCCAGTTTCTGGTATCGGCCACTCTCCCCGCGCGCGAACGCCAGCTAAGGCTTTATCGCGATGTGATGGACGCGGCAGGTGACCGGCCGGTAATCTTCCGCACGGTCGACATCGGGGGGGACAAGGCCGTCCCTTATCTCAATTCTGAAGAATCAAAGAATGATGAAAATCCCGCGATGGGCTGGCGCGCATTGCGGTTGGCGCTGGAACGTGGCGGATTGCTTAAGCCGCAGGCGCGCGCGCTGATCGAAGCCGCGTCGGGACGGCAGCTTTATGTGATGTTCCCGATGGTGTCCGAGCCATGGGAGTTTGAGGCCGCCAAGGCCGTGTTTGAGGAACAGCTCGCTTTCCTCAAGCAACAAAAGAAACAGCCGCCTGAGGCGATCCATTACGGCGCCATGCTGGAAGTGCCCGCGCTCGCAGAAGTGCTGGATTTGTTGATTCCGAAGCTTTCGTTCCTGTCGGTCGGCACGAATGACCTGACCCAATTCCTGTTTGCCGCCGACCGTGCCAACCCCAAACTTGCCGAACGCTATGACTGGCTAAGCCCCGCAATATTGCGCTTTTTGCGGCGTATTTCGCAATCGACGGTGGGTCAGGATGTCGATTTGGGCGTATGCGGAGAAATGGGCGGCCGCCAACTTGAGGCGCTGGCATTGTTGGGCCTAGGTTTTCGGCGGCTTTCGATCACCCCGGTTTCGGTCGGGCCGATCAAGGAATTGGTGCGGCAGGTCGATTTGGACCAGATTACCACAGCGATGAATGGCTGGCTGGCCAACCCGCCGGAAAATATGCGTGAGACGATGCGCCAATGGGCGCAGGATCAAGGCATCGCAATCGATTGACTTCGCCCTGCATGGCCCACGCTTCGCCGATTTGAGCAGTCTGCAATGGACGAAGCGCTTGACAGTCGCTGCTCATGCCCGCTTTCTCGGCAAATTGAGTTTTGTGTCAGGGTCGAGGACAATAGAATGAGCGATGAAGCCGAACTGGCTGAAGAGCAACTGCCGCTAGAGGGCGCAGGGCAAAAGCTAAGGCGCGCGCGCGAAGCGGCAGGCATGAGCGTAAAGCAGGTCGCTGAAGAAACGCGCATCCCGATGCGTCATCTCGAAGTTATTGAGGCGGGCGATTTTTCTGCTTTGCCCGCGCGCACTTATGCCATCGGGTTTTCGCGGACCTACGCCAAGGCAGTTGGCTTGGACCAGGCGAAAGTGGCGGATCAAGTCCGCGCTGAAATGGGGGCGGCAGAACAAGACCAAGCCAAACGGCCCGCACGTTTTGAACCCGGCGATCCTGCGCGCATTCCGTCGCGGGGTCTTGCGTGGTTTGCAGCATTGGCGGTGGTGCTGTTGGTGGTGGGCGCGGTGGCCTTTTTCCGTCCGTATTTCTTTCCCGGCTCCGGTCCCGGCCCGCTTGTTGGTGAAACGGAAACTGCCGCTGCCCAAGGCGGAAATGCAGCGCCAGCCGCAGATCAAAGATCGGCTACGCCGGCGCCTTCGGGTCAGGTGGTGTTTACCTCGCTTGAAGATGGTGTTTGGGTCAAATTCTATGACGGCGAAGGCACGCGTCTGATAGAAAAGCAGATGGTTGCAGGTGAAAGCTACACCGTTCCCGCTGATGCGGAAAATCCGCAATTATGGACAGGTCAGCCGGAATCCTTGGCCATCACAATTGGCGGTGAGGCCATTGGCAACCTTTCGACTAATTCTGAAATTGTGCGTGACGTTGATGTGTCCGCTGCAGCGTTGATTGCACGGTCTGAAACAATCACGGCAGAGGCTCAAAGCACAGCCGCCGAAGGTGCGGACGAAAGCACTGCCGAAGCCGAGTGACCCAGCGACCGGTCGATAATGGCCGGAATCTCCCCCGATTTGGGTGCTATCCAACTCGACAAACCCCGCCGCATTGGGCAGAATCGCTGCCATTGTTCAGTCTGCGTTTGGCGTCATGGGGTCATAGATGCCTATTCGCAGGAAATTTTTGAGACGGGAGCTATCCGAGTGATTATCAACCGCAAGAACCGGGCCTTGATTGCCTGCGCCGTGCTGTTTGCAGTGGGCACCACATCGATGCCGCTTTTGGCGCAAAGCAGCGGCGAGGAATCGCGTCTGCGTAAACTCGAATCCGAAGTGCGCGCGTTGCAGCGTAAAGTGTTTCCGGGCGGCGCAGGCCGCTATTTTGAGCCGGAAATTACCGGCAGTACCTCTACGGGTGGCACCAATTCAGCGCCTTCCACCACTGCGGTCACAGACATTCTGATCCGCCTCGACGCGCTGGAGGCGCAGATTGCATCACTGACGTCGCAGACCGAAGAAAACAGCAATTCCATCCTATTGCTGACCGATCGGTTGGTATCGCTTGAAAATGGGACGAGCCTTGGCGCGTCATCTACATCCGCCGTTGAAAGTGCAGGCGAATCTACGGCGGCGCCGGTTCGGGCAGCGGAAGCTGCAAAGCCGGCCCTCACTCTGCCAGAGCCGACCGGGCCAACAACCGAACGCCTTACGGCGGTCCAACAAATCGCCAAACCGCAAACTGATGATGAAGCCGATGATGAATATTCCTATGGCTATCGCCTATGGAATGCGGGATTTTATCCTGAGGCGCAGCAGCAATTGACGATTTTTGTTGAAAAATATTCGAGCCATTGGCGTTCCACATATGGCCGAAATCTGCTGGGCCGCGCCTATCTTGATGACAATAAGCCCGATGAAGCGGCGCCGTGGTTCCTGCGCAATTATCAGGCCGGCAAGCAAGATGCGCGCGCGCCTGACAGCCTGCTCTATCTTGCAGAAACGATGATCTCGTTGAACGATAACAACCGCGCCTGCATCGCATTGTCGGAATTTGGCGACAATTACCCCGCGCTCGCATCGGGCCGGTTGAGCGATCAATATCAACGCAATCTCGGCAAGGTTACTTGCAATTGATACGGCGCTTGATCCTGATTTAGTCGAACGGTTTCGCGCCAGTCTGGCGGCGCTTTGGACAGGTGAAGGAAAGCTGGGCGTTGCTGTCTCTGGCGGGCCAGATAGCCTTGCCTTGTTGCTGCTTGCGAATGCTGCAATGCCCGGCCGCGTTGAAGCTGCGACAATAGATCACGGATTGCGGCCGCAAAGCGCCGAAGAAGCCGCTTTTGTCAGCGGGCTGTGCCGGGAAATAGCTGTCCCGCACAGGACAATCGCCGTTACGGTTGAACCGGGAAATCTTCAGGCGAATGCCCGCAGGGCGCGCTATTCTGCGCTTGCAAAATGGTATGATCAGCGCGGTCTTGCCGTTCTTGCCACAGCGCATCATGCAGATGATCAGGCAGAGACTTTGTTGATGCGGCTCAATCGGGGCAGCGGGCTTTCCGGTCTTGCTGGTGTCCGCGCCCATTCATGGTTTTTACCCGCCAGTGCCGCAGGCGAATATGAACTTGTTCGACCATTGCTGGATTGGCGCAAGGCAGAATTGGCGGCGTTGGTTGATGATGCGGGGGTTGAAGCAGTCACAGACCCATCAAATGAGGATGAGGCATTTGACCGCGTTCGCATCAGAAAGGCATTGGCCAAGCAAGATTGGCTGGACCCGGTCGCCATTGCCAAAAGCGCATCTTTGCTGGGCGATGTTCAGGTCTTTGTCGAGGCGGCGGTTATTGGCGTTTGGCAAGCCTATGCGGGCGGCACCGGTGATCGCAGATGGTATTACCCGGGCGATGATCGTTTGGAAAATACAGAGATTGCCGTGCTGGTATTGGATCAGATCGGTTCCGGCGCGCGAAAATCTGATGTGGCGCGATTGGTAGACAGGCTGGCGCGCGGCCAGTCATCCAATCTGGGCGGGATCCTTGCAAAACCCGTCAATGACAAAGCGGGATTGGGTCGGAACGGCTGGCGCTGGGATTTCATGCCCGAACCGCAAAGAAAAACGGGTTAGTCACACCTGCTGATCAAAGAATGGAATCGCCCATGCCAATGGTTTTTCCGTCGGTGATGATCACCTTGTCGCCTTTTTTCGCGATGGCGAAAATTTTGGCCGCAAAATCATCGGGCATCCCGACGCAGCCGTGGCTTGCATAGCCATTTTCGACTTCGGATCCGTGCAATGCAACACCGTCCGCGGTCAGAAACATCGAATAAGGCATGGGCGCATTGTTGTATTTCTCTGAAACATTATGCCGCATTTTGTGGCGGATCGGAAAAGTGCCAAGCGGTGTGGGGTGTTCGTCTGTACCCAGCAAAACCGCCGCCGCGCCCACTTCATAACCGCCTTGGAAAACCGAAATAACGCGCGCCTTCAGATCGACGGTCATCACCACAGGGCCGTCGGCAATGCCTTCGTCATCCCAATGCCATTCGCCATATTTGATCGGGCCATCAATCGGCAAAATCCGCTTGATCACGAATGCTTCCGCAGCGGTATCGGGAGCTGCCTGATCAGCAGGCCCCCGTTCTTCAGAACTTGCTTCGGCGTTTTCATCGGGGATCGGCTGGACGACTTCTTCAGAGATGAATTGGGGGCTAGGCTGGCCTGCGGCAGCATCCCCGTTGGGCGTATCGGCCAGCATTCCGCTTGCCAATGTTGCTCCGCCAAGCGCCAATGCCACCACCGCGGCCGCGCCGCCAATCCATTTAAATACCGGGTTCATGCCCAGATGAATGGCAGAAATGCGCTAATTTTTCCATACCGCCCGTTGCATCGTCCCGTTCCGATACGGCTTGATGCCGCATAGTTTCTATCCATGGGCGCCAAATTCATTGGCAATCGCAGTGCCGACGCGCAGGCTGAGCCTGTATGCGCGGTCAATCGGATCGACATAGTCGCGGCGAATTTGGGCATAGCCTGTACCGTCACCGTCAGGATAGTCGCTTGGTTCTTCGACGCTGAAATCATCAAGCCCCGGAAAACTGGTGGGATAGGCACGGCGCAATTGCGCCAGCGCATCGTCAATCCGCAGGGTGAACACCATTTCCAGCACATCGTCGCGGCTGATGTCATTGGCGCGGCTAAATGCTGGAATTGAAACGGCTTTGATAAACATATGTTGCAGCAAGGCCAGACGCAGTGCCTGCAACGCGCCTATCGACCGGCGCACCGTTTCACGTTCGGGCAAAGGGGCCTCATCGGGGATCAAATCGAGCAGTCGGTGAAGTTTCAGCGCGTCAACGCGGAGCCTTGATGCAAGGCGGCGGAACACGCCAGTCCGGTCATCCTTGGTCAGATATTCGGCAAGAACTTCGCAGGCGTCGGACAAATGTGTTTCGGTGCCGCGATAGGGGCGGCTGGCCCAATAGGCGCTGTTGAACAATTCGCCAAAGGCCGCGACCGTTTTGATGCTGGCCAGCGCATTTGATGCCCGCACCAGCCGTACCAATTGCCGTCCGCGTTCGCTTTCCTGCAGTAGCGAGGCGATATCTTCGTAATTTCCGTCTGCGGCGCTGCCAATGCCCGCGATGATATTCACCGGATAGCCCAATTGCTGCAGGATCGCATTGTGCGGAATGGCGCGGATCTGGCGCAAATTCATGTCGCGATCGGCGTTCAAATCGGATTGGCGGCGCGAAACGCGGCTGCCGGTTGAATTGAGCAGGCCCAGACCGAAAGCGGTCAAGGCGCGGCTGTAAGTCTGACTTTCCAGATGGTCGCGCTGATGCGTGCGGATCGCGCGGTAGAAATCAAGGCTCAGATCAGTCCGGCGATAGAATTGATCGGTTGGCGCATCAGGATCGGTTGCCGACGGGTTGAGCGTGGCAATCCGGGTCAGCGTTGCCAATGCCAGTTCGGGCGTCGCGAAATGCAAATAGCCGTCACCGCCCTGAAAGCTGACCTCGGGTTCAAGCCGGATGCCTGCGCGCACAAAGCGCCGCCGGGCCCACGGGCTAAGCGGCCATGCCAGCCGGTCGGAAAAACCGCCCGGATGCGCGCCGCGGCCCATGCTTTCGCCATGCGTGTTGAAAATCAGGGCGGCAATATCGGTCAGGCCGTTTTCCTGCATTGCCGATGCCAGCCTGCCCTGAAGCCGTTCGATCGCAAGGCTTGCAGGGATTTGCCCGACAAAGCGTCCGGCATCTGAAAAACCGGTCTGGATGGCAATGCGCCCGCGTTTGCGGGCGTAATCCTGATAGATTTTTTCGGCCAGCAGGGCATCGAGAAAGCGGCCCCCATGTTCCAGCGCAGTTTCGGTTTCGAACAAAGGCGAGACGTCGACCTTGTCTTCTATCCCGAACAGTTTTGCGAAATAGAGCGCGGCGAGGATGGTCGAAGGCTGTTCACATTCCGCGATCAGCATCCGGATCGGGGAATCGCCGTCAATATGCTGGACTATCTGCGCCATGGCGAGGAATTGACGGATCGCGGTGCTGCTTTCGATTGCCAGAGCGGCGAAATTGCTGCGCAGCGGCTGAACCTGCCCGAGCAATTCGCGCAATGTTGCCATCGCGCCCTTGCTGCCCAGATCCAGCGTGTTGTCAGGGTCAATCCGGCGGCGGATGGCGTTATGAAGCTGGCTGGAATTCACGCGGAAATGAATCCAACCCATTCCCAGCCCATCGGCGCGCATCGCAGCGGCAAGGGTTTTGAGGCCGAGTGCGCGATCATCGCCGCTGCCCTGTGCTTCGGCTTCGAGCAATTCGATCATTGGCGTAAGCGACAGAATTTTGTGCGGATGATCCGCAGTCAATTTGTTGGCAGCTGATGACAGATCAGCAGGGGCGGACAAATCTTCGCGGAAATCGGCGGTCCGGTCATGCGAGTAGCTGGCGGCGTTACGCAGCGTTTCCAGCAGTGGGTGCGCGGGGGCAACTGTTTCAAGTGACGCGATGTAGCGATCCAGCCGCTGGGCTTTTTCGGCCAAGCGGAAACCGATTGAATCGTACCATTTGATATCGGTTCGGCCGTCCATATCGTAACCGATCCAGCTGGCGAAACGGACCGGAAGCGGCCGTGCTGTGTGCCATTGGTCGGGCCAGGATTTTTGCGCCCCGCCAAGTGCCTGCGACACAATTGTGTCCCGCGCATCTTGTGCATTGGCAATGGCCTGCATTGCGCGCTCATGTTCAAAATTCAGTGTAATATCGGGGCGGTCTGCCGCGGCAACGCAGGTGTCATCGGTAATATCCGCATCGCTGCTGGCCGATTCTGCCACTGCTTTGTTTTGTTCAGGCGTCAACAGGAAGGTCGGATGCGCGGTGAAAACGGCGTGAAGCCCGGGATTTTCCCATTGCGCCTTGAACGCACTGAAATTGCTTGTTTCGCAATATTGTTCGAGCGCAGTCCGATTGGCTGCAGCCGAAACGGGGCCGACATTGCGCCGCAGACGCGTAGCGCGGCCTTTTAGCGAGGTGCATTCCAGTTCGGCGATCAGATTTTCGAAATCGCCCAGTGAACTTTTCCCCGATTCCAGCAAGCGCGACAATTCGAGCGAGAGCTGGAAGACCGGATTGAACAATGGCGTTTCGCGCGTCTGCTGGTGCAGTTCGTTGAGACGCGCTGTTAGATCGCTGACAGTTTTCATCGGGCAAGTTCCATTGCTTCGCAGGCCAGTTTCTCAATCGCTGCCTTGTCCGGTGCGCCCTTTGGCGCAACCCAGCTTCCGCCGACGCACAGCACTTTTTCGAATGCCAGCCATTCTTCGACATTTGCCGGGCCGATCCCGCCAGTGGGGCAGAAACGGCATTGGCCGAAGGGCGCGGAAAGAGCCTTGAGCGCGGGCAGCCCCCCTGCCGCCATGGCGGGGAAGAATTTGAAATGCGTCAGCCCCAAATCGAGCCCGCGCATAATATCGCCCGAATTGGCGATGCCAGGAAGGAATGGGACATTATGCCGGATTGCCGCCTTGCCCAGCGTTTCGGTAAGTCCAGGAGAGACGATAAATTCGCTGCCCGCCTCTAGCGCGTCTTCCAGATCTTCCTCATTCGTAACTGTGCCGGCGCCCACAATTGCGCCGGGCACCTGCTTCATTGCGGCAATGGCTTCGAGCGCGGGCTGGGTACGCAGGGTGACTTCGAGACACCGCAACCCGCCTGCGACCAGTGCTTCGGCCAGCGGGACAGCATGATCGATATCGTCGATAACGATCACCGGAATGACGGGGGCAGTGCGCATAAGGGTTTCGATATCGGTCACGAATATTCTCCAGAAATATGGTTCAGATGTTCAGATGCAAAGGCCGGAGCAGCCCCGAAAAGGCCGCGCTGCGGATGGGGGGTCGGCTTGAGCCGAATGGCCGCCATCAGGCTTTCGCAGCGGCTGTTCACTTTAATGCGCTGGGCAAAGCGGAAGGGGGGCAGACGATTGCGTGTGCGGCAACCAAGCCCGCCTGCAGTTACGCCGCCACCAATATCTAACGTGACAAGATTGGGCGTCGCCAAACCCATCACAATCCGGCCTGCGCCAACATTGCTGACCCGCCGCGTTCGGCGCTGTCGGCATGCATACGGAACATGGCAAACAATTCGCGGCCAAAACCCGCATTATGGACGACATTCGGGACGGCTTCGCGCGCATCCAAATCGGCGGTTGTCGATAGCTCGCCGGTTTTGGCGCAAAGCTTGACCATGTCGCCATCTTGCAGCTTGCTCAGCGGGCCTCCGCCCAATGCTTCGGGCGTACAGTGGATCGCAGCGGGAACCTTGCCGCTGGCACCCGACATTCGGCCATCCGTTACCAGCGCAACGCGGTAGCCGCGCTGTTGCAACACTGCGAGCAACGGGGTGAGCGAGTGTAATTCGGGCATTCCATTCGCATGAGGCCCTTGGAAACGTACCACCACAACAATATCGCGGTCCAATTCTCCGGCTTTGAAGGCGGCGCTGACATCGGCCTGATCTTCAAACACGCGGCAGGGCGCTTCTACGGTATAGCGGTCTTGAGATACGGCGCTGGTTTTGAAACAGGCGCGGCCAAGATTTCCCTTTACCAATTTCATGCCGCCGTCGACTTGAAACGGACTGGATACAGGGCGCAGCATGGTGTCATCGCCGCTTTCGCCAACAGCACGCCAACCCAGATTTTCGTCATCCATGCAGGGTTCTTCGGCATAGGGCGATAGATCGCTTTCACCCACTGTCAGCACATCGCGATGCGCCAATCCCGCCTCTAGCAATTCGCCGATAACATAACCCATCCCGCCCGCATCGCGGAAATGGTTCACATCGCCCGCACCATTGGGATAGACGCTGGCCAGCAGCGGCACGGCGGATGACAATTCGGACAGATCATCCCAATCAAATTGCACGCCTGCCGCCCGCGCCATCGCGGGGATATGGATGGCGTGGTTTGTTGATCCGCCTGTGGCCAGCAGGCCGACGGCGGCGTTAATGATCGCCTTTTCATCAATGCAGCGGCCGATAGGGCGGTAATCATTTCCGTCCATCCCGATGGCTGCAATGCGGTGCACCGCGGCCCGGTCCAGCGCCTGACGCAATTTGGTGCCCGGCTGGATGAAAGCGCTGCCGGGAATATGCAGCCCCATCATTTCCATCATCATCTGGTTGGAATTGGCCGTGCCGTAAAAGGTGCAAGTGCCCGGCGAATGATAACTGTCCAGCTCGCTTTCCAGCAGTTGGGCGCGGGTTGCCTTACCTTCTGCATAAAGCTGGCGGGTTTCCTGCTTTTGCTTGTTTGAAATGCCGCTGGGCATGGGCCCGCTGGGCACGAAAATCGCTGGAAGATGGCCAAACCGCAATGCGCCGATCAGCAGGCCGGGAACAATCTTGTCACAAATGCCCAGCATGAGTGCGCCGTCATACATCGCATGGCTGAGAGCTACGCCGGTGCTGAGCGCGATGACGTCGCGGCTGAACAAGGACAATTCCATCCCGGTTTCACCTTGCGTTACGCCGTCGCACATGGCCGGGGTCGCGCCTGCAACCTGTGCTGTTGCGCCGATTTCACGCGCGTAAATTTTCAGCCTTTCGGGATAGCGGCCATAAGGCTGATGCGCGCTGAGCATATCATTGTAAGCGCTGACAATGCCGATATTCGGCCCGTGATGCGCCATTAATGCGTTTTGATCCGCCTCTGCCCCGGCATAGGCGTGGGCAAGGTTGGAACAGCTGATCTGATTGCGATCCGGCTGGTTATCAGCCTCACGCTTGATCAGATCGAGATAGGCTGCGCGGCTGGCGCGTGAATTGTCGATCACCCGCTGGGTAACGCGGTGGAGTGCGCTGTGGACCGTGTCACTCATGCCACGTCACCCCGTCCCGTTCGGCAAGGGCGATGGCGGCGCTGGGCCCCCAGCTTCCTGCGGTGTAGGTTTGCGGTGTCAGGCCTTGATTGGCCCAACCGGCGCGGATTGCGTCGATCCATTCCCACTGCGCCTCAACCTCGTCGCGGCGCACGAACAATGTTTGATCGCCTTCGACCAGATCCAGCAGCAATCGTTCGTAAGCTATCCGCCGCACCGCGCCTGAAAAGGCATCGGGCATGGCAATATCGAGAGGAACGGAGCGCAATCGAATACCCTCGCGGTCGAGGCCCGGCACTTTGGCCATCAGGCTGAGCGAAATGTTTTCTTCCGGTTGGATACCGATCACCAGCCGGTTGGGCTGCATTGTTGCGCCTTTGCCCGCGAAGATCGAATGCGGCACGTGGCGGAATTGGATGACGATTTCGGTCACACGTTCGGGCAATCGTTTGCCTGTCCGCATGTAAAAGGGCACGCCTTTCCAGCGCCAATTGTCGACATGGCCCTTTATCGCGACAAAGGTTTCCGTGCCTGAATCCCGCCCCAATTCGTCATCATATCCTGGCACAGCCTCGCCGTTGATCGCACCAGCGCGATATTGGCCAGTGACGGTCTCACCTTCGGCAACTTGCCGAAGTGCGCGCAGCACTTTGACTTTTTCGTCGCGCACGGCGGCAGCGTCAAAATTGCCGGGCGGCTCCATCGCCACCAGCGCCAGCAATTGCAGCATATGGTTTTGCACCATATCGCGGATCGCGCCGGAATCGTCATAATAGGCCACGCGCGATTCCAGCCCGACGGTTTCAGCGACAGTGATCTGGACATGATCGATATGCTGTGCATTCCACAGCGGTTCAAACATAATGTTGGCAAAACGCAGCGCCAGCAGGTTCTGCACGGTTTCCTTGCCAAGATAATGGTCGATCCGGAAAATCCGCTCCTCAGGAAAGGCTGCGGCAACCGCATCGTTAATCGCGCAAGATGACGCCAGATCAATGCCGAGCGGTTTTTCCAGGCACATCCGCACGTTTGGCCCATCCAGCCCTGCATGTTGCAGGCCCCTGATCGTCGGTTCAAACAAGCTGGGCGCGGTGGATAGAAATATCGCGAGGCTGCGTTCCGGCTCTCCGACCTTTCTGGCCAGATCGTCAAACCCCTCCAGCGTGGTGGCATCGAGGGTTTGGTAGCTCAGGCGATTGAGGAAATCCGCCATTCCGCCGCGCCGGTCAGCGGGCAAATATTTTTCCAGCGCCTCTCGCGCGAAATTGCGGTATTCGGCATCGTTTAGTTGAGACCGCGCGGTGCCCACAATCGTTACATCTTCTGCCAGCAAATCATCGGCATGAAGTGCGCAAAGCGATGGCAGCAACATGCGCTGTGCCAAATCGCCGGTCGCCCCGAACAGAAGCAGCCTGTCAGCCGTGAAACTCATACGTCCAATTCTCCCCGGGTCATGCAGTGCAGCCGCGATGCTAGCAGCACATACACAGGGGCGCACCTGCCAATACGCAGCGGCAATCGTATTCACACGGCCAAACCCGCGTCAGCGTTGAATGACGGAGACCTTGCTCGACAGGAAACTGCTCAGCCCGAAACTGGTCATAAAGCTGACATCGGCAGCATCGCGGCCGACACCGATTTTCACGATATCTGCCGCATTGGCCATATTCGTTGCGTCGATCAAATACCATGCGCCGCCGGGCGGGGCCCCTGCAGGGCTGGCCGGATTAGACAGGAACACTTCGGCCACTGCGTGGAAATCCTGCGGGGTCACGCCGGGGGCAAAGCAACTGACGAAACGTGCAGGGATTGCACTGGCACGGGCCAAAGTGACCATCACATGTGCATAGTCGCGGCACACGCCGCGCCGTTCGATAAAGCTGTCTATCGCCGTGGTTGATGCGTTGGAGCTGCCTGGGGCATAGGTGAAATTGCCCGCGATCCAGTCATGCATTGCCATGATCCGCGCGCCGCCCGCCAGATCGCCAAATTCGTCCTGCACAAAGCTCTGCATCCGGTCCGCCTGACAATAGCGCGAATCGAACAGATATTTCACCGCCTGTGCGGGCAAGTGATGCGGGGCGACACGGTCCAGCTGTGATATCGGGCTGAACAGCCGGTCCAATTCCACTTCAGCGCGGTAATCAACCTCGTAATGCCCGTCGACGCGCAGCCAGATACGTTCACCAATATTGTCGCCTGCCGCCACGCGCGCGCAATGTTGCGACCTCGACAAATTTGTTTCCGATGATAGCAATCGCTGCTCAGGAATCTCCGCCGCCTCAAATTGGAGGAGGATATCGGTCGGCTCTTGGGTTTCGAACGCGAAATTGGCGGATATGGAAAGCGGCATCGTTAGGTGTTGCCTAAGCAGGCACGCCGAACAGATCATGCGCGTCGGCATCTTCGACGGTGATGTTGATGATATCGCCTTGGGCCAGTGCGGCGGGCACGTTGCGGAGATACACTGCGCCGTCAATTTCGGGGGCATCGGCCTGGCTGCGTGCCGTTGCGCCAATGTCGCCGTCTTCATCGGGTTCGCCGACCTCATCCACGATTACGGGCAGGGTCTTGCCGATCTTGGCTTGCAGCTTGGCGGCGCTGATCCGTTCGGTGACTTCCATCACGCGGGCGTAGCGTTCTTCCTTGATTTCTTCAGGGACATGATCGGGCAGGGCGTTGGCCTGCGCCCCTTCGACGGGTTCAAATCGGAAAGCGCCAACGCGGTCAAGCTGGGCTTCTTCCAGCCAGTCGAGAAGATATTTGAAATCATCCTCCGTCTCTCCGGGAAAGCCGACGACGAAGCTGCTGCGAACCGCGATTTCAGGGCAAATATCGCGCCAGCCTTTCAGGCGGGACAGCACCTTTGCCTCGTTAGCTGGGCGTTTCATGCGTTTCAGAACCGAAGGGCTGGCGTGCTGAAACGGAATGTCGAGATAGGGTGTCAGCAGCCCTTCTGCCATCAGCGGGATCACCGCATCGACATGCGGATAGGGATACACATAATGCAGGCGGACCCAAGGCGGGATTGCCGTCGATCCTGACCCGCCGGAAACATCCAACTGGCCAAGTTCACGGGCAAGGTCGGTCATATGCGCGCGGACGGGATGGCCCTTCCAATCGCGTTCTTCATGGCGGGTGTCGACACCGTAAGCCGATGTATCCTGGCTGATGACCAGCAGTTCTTTGGTACCCGCTGCGACGAGTTTTTCAGCCTCGCGCAGGACGGCGTCAATCCGGCGGCTGGCCAATTTGCCGCGCAGATCGGGGATGATGCAGAAGGCGCAGGAGTGATTACAGCCTTCGGAAATTTTGAGGTATGAATAATGTCTTGGAGTAAGTTTTACATCCGGCTGCGGGATCAGATCGACAAATGGCCCCTGCGAAGGCGGGGCGTGCGTGTGAACGGCATCGACCACTTGTTCATATTGATGCGCGCCTGTCACCGCGAGGACTTGTGGATGCGCGGCGCGGATCGCGTCCGCTTCTTCGCCCATGCAGCCGGTCACGATCACCCGGCCATTTTCAGAAATTGCCTCGCCTATGGCTTGCAGGCTTTCTTCCTTGGCACTGTCGAGAAAGCCGCACGTATTGACCAACACCACATCGGCCCCGGCATAATCAGGGCTCATTGCATAGCCGTCAGCGCGCAGACGGGTCAGGATTCGTTCGGAATCGACCAGCGCCTTGGGGCAGCCGAGACTAACCATGCCGACCTTCTTCGCGTCGGGCAGGTTTTTTGGGGGAAGGGGTGTTGCGGTGCTCATAAGTGCCGCGCCCCTACACCTGATCGGCGCTTTACGCTACATCCGTGATCGCGGCCTGCCGATTGGAGGGCTGATCAAGGGAGGGGTTTTGAAATGTTCGACGTAAACTGGCTGGGCATTGTTCTGGCGGCGGCTTGCGGATTCATCGTGGGCGGAATTTGGTACGGCCCGATAATGGGCAAGAAATGGATGGGCGCCGTTGGCCTGACAGAGGATCAGGTCAAACAAGGTAATATGGGCCTGATCTATGGCGGCGCTTTTGCGTTTTCGCTGCTCGCAAGCTGGACGCTGGCGCACACTTTCGCCAGCTATGCGGTCGATCTGTCAGTGCAGGCAAAAATTATGACGGCCTTTGGCGTGGCGATTGGGTTCATCATTCCGGCGCTGGGCACCAATTATCTGTTTTCGCAAAAGAGCAAGGCGTTGTTCTTCATTGATGCGGGATATTGGATGCTGTTCTACATCGCGATGGGCACGGTGCATGCCTACATGCCATAGCGGGTTTTGATGGCTGGTTTTAGCATGGGTCGGCGCGCGCGAATAAAACGCGGGCGGCATTAAGCGGGCGCGGGCTGCGTCTCGCCATTGTGGCCGTCGCCGCGCGCTTCGCCGCTATCGGTTGGAACTATTTCGACCACAATATCGCCGGGTTGCAGATTTTGGCAGGCATCTTCCCAGAAACCCAGCACTTTGCCTTGGCGATAGACCCGCAAACCGCGGCCGCCAGTTTTAAGTTCCGTGATCGCGCAGCCGCATTCGTCTGCGGTAATTTCGCGCTCAACCAATTGGACGCGGCCAGTTACCGAAGCGAGATCGGCGAGATAGTCGGCAATATGTGCGCCCTTGGCAGATCCGGCCAGCAACAGTCCGGTAAAGCGAACAGGATTGATGACATTGTTGGCCCCGGCCTGACGTGCAAGAAATTCATTGTCGGACGCGCGCACAACAACGCTGATTGGCAGATTGGGGGCCAGATGGCGCACGGTCAGCACGATCAGGATCGAAGTGTCGTCCCGGCCTGCTGATACGAGCACATTCTTTGCCTCGGTAATACGTACGGCATTGAGCGTATCGTCACGCGTTGCATCGGCGGCCATGACGTTGCAGCCCAGTTTTTCCGCCCCAATCAGCCGATCTTCGCTGGGGTCAATAACGACAATATCGTTTGGTTCGGTGCCGCGTTCGATCAGTTCATTGACCGATTCCGACCCCGATACGCCATAGCCCAACACCACAATGTGGTTCGAAAGCTGTTCCTGAATGCGCTTCATGCGAAACTTCTCCCAGCTACGCTTGATGATGAAATTATAGGCTGTGCCCACGAAAATGAAAAACACCGCGAAACGGATGGGCGTGACGATGATCGCTTCGACCATGCGTGCGCGGTCGGAAATCGGTGCAATGTCGCCAAAACCGGTGGTCGTGACCGAAATCATGGTGAAATAGACAACGTCTAGAAAGCTGACTTCACCGTCCAGATTATCGACCAATCCGCCGCGATCCCACCAATGGATCATCACGACGACCCCGAGCAGGAAAATCGCCAGGCCGAGCCGGATGCCCAGATCGCCCCAAACCGGCAAGCGCGATGCGCGCTTCAACGGTTTAAACGCGGGGCCGCGCACGCGCCTTCTGCTTCCTGCAGGCCCCTTCCTATCGATCAGATTGTTCATCGGCGTTTATCGTTGCGGCAGCTTGCTCGCAGGGTCAATCCGCTTGTTATTTTTCATAATTTCAAAATGGAGTTCCGGCTGCACCGCAACGCCAGCATTCCCGAGCAGTCCGATCCGTTCGCCGGTCTTCACAACATCGCCCAATTCGACGGTGATTTTGGCAAGGTGGCCATAGCGCGTGCGCCAGCCATTGCCATGATCGATCACAACCAAACGGCCAAACCGATCAGGTTCGTTATCAGCAAACACGACCGTGCCCGAGGCTGAGCTGCGGACCATATCAAGCTTGTTGCCCTTGATATCCAGCCCGTCATGCCCGCCGCCATCTTCGCGCAATGAATAGGCCAGCATCACATGGCCATCATGGGGCCAGCGGAAATACGGTTCGCTACGCGGTGCCTGCGGTGTGGGAACAGATTGCAAGACAGCCGGAATAATCAGCCGTTGCCCTTCTGCTATTACGTAAGGTTCTTCCAGCCCGTTGGCGATTGCGATGTTGGTGAAAGGAATGCCGTATTTGTGCGCCACGCTGAAACCGGTGTCGCCGTCTTGCACAATATGGACGCGCTGGCGCGGTATCTGCAATTTTTGTCCGATGCGGACATTGTAAGGTTCGACCAGCCCGTTGGCGGCGGCGATCACGGCGGCGGGAACCTGCGCCCTGTTGGCGATGCCGCCCAGCGTTTCGCCCTCTGCCACGATATGGGCAGTTTCGGTGGCCGGATCACCCGCGGCGAGCAGCAGCGGAGCCAGCAGGATCAGAGCGAGCTTTTTCACGTTTCATATCTCCCAGCCAAGGCATCGAGCGAGGCATGATGGGTCAAATCCAATTGCAGCGGTGTCACGGAAACAAACCCCTCATCAATCGCTTCCAAATCAGTCCCGTGGTCGAGCGTATGTTCAATCGCGTGCAGCCCGAACCAGTAATAGGGCAAACCGCGTGGGTCTTTGCCTTCGACCACTGAGCCGCGCGAATAGTCATGGAAACCCTGCCTGACCGCACGAATCCCCGCAACCTGATCGGCCAAAATTGGGGGGAAGTTTACATTTACGAGCGTCCGGTCCGGCAGCGGCGCATCGAGCAGCGGCGCAATGGCCTTGGCCGCCCAATCGCGCGTGGCGCTGAATTGTTCGTGTTCGGCACCGCGTTTGAGAACCTGGCTGAGCGCGATTGAGCGAACGCCTGCCAGTGCGCCTTCGATCGCGGCGGAAACGGTGCCTGAATAGGTGATATCATCGGCCAGATTGGCCCCGCGATTGACGCCCGACAGGATCAAATCGGGTTTGGCGTCGAGCACCGTGCGTAGGCCCAGCGTTACCGCATCGGTTGGTGTGCCGGTGACAGAAAAACGCCGTTCATCATGTTTGTGAAGGCGAACGGGTGCGTTGAGCGAGAGTGAATGGCCCGCGCCCGATTGTTCTTCATGCGGGGCGCAAACCCATACATCGTCGCTGAATTGCGCGGCGATTTCTTCAAGGACTTTCAGGCCGGGGGCAAAAATGCCGTCGTCATTGGTTAGGAGTATGCGCATCAGCTGACGGGTTCCAACCTTTCAGTGCCGCCCATATAGGGCTTCAACACATCTGGAATGGCAACTGTGCCATCGGCGTTTTGATAATTTTCCAGCACCGCAACCAGCGTGCGCCCCACCGCAAGGCCGGATCCATTCAACGTATGCGGGAACACGGTCTTTTTCTCACCTTCCGGCTTGAATCGAGTGTTCATCCGCCGCGCCTGAAAATCGCCCGTGTTCGAGCAGGAACTGATTTCGCGGTACGCCGCCTGACCGGGTAGCCACACCTCCAGATCGTAGGTTCTGCGCGCCCCAAAACCCATATCGCCGGTGCACAGCAACACTTTGCGATAGGGCAGCTTAAGCGCCTGCAATATGCCTTCTGCGCATTGGGTCATTCGCTCATGCTCTGCTTCGCTATCTTCGGGCCGGACGATGCTGACGAGTTCACATTTTTCAAATTGGTGCTGACGGATAAATCCGCGTGTGTCCTTGCCTGCGGACCCCGCCTCGCTTCGGAAGCACTGAGTAAGCGCCGTCATTCGCATAGGTAGGGCCGCATCGTTTATGATCTGTCCCTGCACCGATGCGGTCAGGCTGACTTCGGCGGTTGGGATTAACCAGCGGCCTTCGGTGGTCTGGAATGAATCCTCGGCAAATTTGGGCAATTTGTCTGTGCCATACATGGCCTCGTCATTGACCAGAACCGGCGGCGCGCATTCTGTGTATTTGTTTTCGGTGGTTTGCCTGTCGAGCATCCATTGCCCGAGCGCGCGGTGCAGGCGGGCCATATTGCCGCGCAGAAATGTGAAGCGGGCGCCTGACAGTCTTGCGCCCGTTTCAAAATCGAGGCCAAGCGCGGGGCCGATGTCGGCATGTTCCTTCGGATCAAAATCGAAATCAGGGATTTCACCCCATTTGCTCAGCTCTATATTGTCGTCTTCATTGGCGCCGCCGGGCACATCATCAGCGGGAAGGTTGGGAATGATCGCAAGCGCGTTTTCAAGTGCTGCGCCAAGCTGGCGTTCTTCCTCTTCCAGAACGGGCAGCGTTTTCTTTAGCTCACCGACTTCGGCTTTAAGCGCCTCGGCGGTTTCTGTGTCGCCTTTGCCCATGGCCTGACCGATGGCCTTGGATGCCTCGTTGCGGCGGCTTTGCGCGACCTGTGCCTTGGTCGTCACAGCGCGCCGACGTTCGTCGAGATCAAGAATTGCGGCAGAGGCGGGCTCAGCCCCGCGCCGTTTCAGCGCAGCGTCGAATGCTTCGGGATGGTCGCGGATGTATCGGATATCGTGCATGGCGCGGGCTATGGATGGAATTTCAGCGCGCTTCAAGCATCTGCAGCACCTAAGCAAAAAACCGCGCGGCTTCAGCAAAGAAGCCGCGCGGTTATTGATTGCAAAATCACAGGGAATTGCCTCCCCGTAATGCAGTCGGGTGGGTCTTAGAAGCGGACCTCACCGGTTACGAAAACGCGCCGCGGATCGCCGTAAAAGCCGGTCAGTGTGCCTTCGAGACCAAGCGTAGAAACGAGTGGCTGACCGCCCGTTCCGCCCGTAACAAAATTATAGCCTGCGACGATGTAACGCTTGTTGGTCAAATTCTTGCCGTGCACGCCAATCGACCAGCGATCATTGTCCGATGTGTAGACGATGCTGGCATCAAGCAGCACGAATCCGTCCTGATCGAGGAGGGCATTGGGGGTTTCGAACTGGCTGGCATCCGAACGCATGCTTGCCGAACCGAAGAAATCAACCATCCCCTCGGCCACGGGTACACCAAGATTGAAACCGGCGTTGAAAGTGATTTCAGGAGTGTTCTGGAACACGCGTTGGTCAGCCACATCATTGCCCAGCGCGTCAATGAACTGGTTATATTCAGCATCAAGATAGCCAAGCGCCCAATTGACATTGAAGCGGCTGCCATCACCCCAGAAATCGCGTCCGACGAGTGCGCTGCCTTCAAATTCGAAACCGTTGACATCTGCATCGCCAGCGTTCGAAGTGATCCCGATAAAGCTGTCATTGGTGCCGTCACCATTCGTGTCGAGCCCGATGGAACCAGGTATCTGGATGTCGGTATAATCGCCCTTAAAGGCAGCCACACTGATGTTCAGGCGGTTGTCGAGCAGCGATGCCTTCCAACCGAGTTCATAGCTGTCGACAGTCTCCGGCGCGAAACGGAGAAATTCGAACTGATCGTCGAAATCTATATCACCATCGCCGTCCAGATCGGGCGCTGCCGTGGTCTGTCCGCGCGGGTCAAAACCGCCGCCTTTGAAGCCGCGCGAATATGTGAAGTAGATGTTGTGATTTTCATTCGGTTTGTAGCTGATCGAGGCACGCGGGGTGAATTCTTTGAAAGTTTCGCTGCCGTTAAAGTCCGATGTAACCGCAAATGGTATGGCCGCAGATGGCGGGAACAGATCAGAGAAGCCGCCGATAAAGCTGGTCCGCAAAACGCGGCTCGTGCGCTTGTCATTGGTGTAACGTCCGCCAAGCGACAGGCTGAGCTGATCGGTAATGTCATAAGTGAAATCACCAAAGATCGACCAGGTTTTGGTATCGACATCGCCCAATGTTTGGGCGTTCAGGCCGGGCAGATTCACAAATGGCAGCGCGCCGGTGGTGAACAATGCAACATCAAATGCGGTGAAAGCATTGGCGTCGAGGTAATATACACCGACAACACCGTTCAGGCTGTCGCCTTCATACAGCAACTGGAATTCCTGGCTGAGCTGCTTGTTCCGATAGATCGCCGGTACATCGAGATCCGTGTCGGCAAGGCTGTCAAAATCGATCGGCGAAGCTGATTTGTCTTTGCGATAGCCAGTGATGCTTTTCAGTGTGACCGTGTCGCTGACTTCGACCGCGATATTGAGCGCGCCGCCGTAAGCTTCAACTTCCTGATCGACGACATTCAGCCCGGCACGCGTGTCAAAAACGTCGTCCAATACGGGCGCGCCGGTGATCAGGCTGGTGATTAGTCGATGCCCTTGGCGGGCCTCGCTATTGTCCTTGGCGTAATCGCCCGAAAGGCGGATGAATACGGGGCCATTGTCAAATTCCAGCGTCCCGCGCCCAGCCCATACGTCTTTGTTGTAGTTTTCGGTGCCGAGTGTGAGGTTGTCACCAAACCCGCCGCGCGAAAGCCGAGCTGCGCTGGCGCCAAAGCGCAGACTGTCGCTGAGCGGTGCAGACCCGCTAACCACCAGATCGGCCTGATTGTAGGAGCCATAGGTTCCGCGGACTTTGAATTGAACGTCGTCTGGCAGACGGCGCGTTACATATTTGATCGCGCCGCCGATAGTGTTGCGGCCATAAAGCGTGCCCTGCGGCCCGCGCAGCACTTCGATCCGTTCCACATCGTAAATGTCCAATACAGCCGCCTGCGGGCGATTCAGATAGACATCATCGACATAAAGGCCGACGCCTGCTTCGAAACCGGCGACGGGGTCTTGTTGGCCAACGCCGCGAATGAAGGCTGTTAGCGTCGTGTTCGTGCCGCGCGAAACTTCGAGTGTGAGGTTGGGCACTTTCTGCCCGACTTCGGTTAATTCCAACGTTCCCGTTTTCGCCAGTTGTTCGCCGCCGATTGCGGTGATCGAGAGCGGCACGTCAGTGATACGTTCTTCGCGGCGGCGGGCGGTGACGGTGATGATGTTATTATCATTGGCGGTGCTTGCTCTTTCCCCCTCATCAGCGCCCTGAGCATAAGCCGGGGCTGCGGTAAATGCGAGCGCGGCGGTGCCGGCTAATAAGGACGAAAAAAGCGTATGATTGGTGAGTGACATTTATAGCTCCCATGAAAAACACTGCCTCAATACTGAAACCTGAACCATCTTTCAAGTTTTTGTTGCAAGTGACCCTTTTCACGCTTAGGCGCCGATTATGGATCAAGGGCAAAATGCAGCGGACACATCGGGGAAACGCCCGCGTACAGAGCGCGGCCGTAAGACTCTCCGTAAGCTGCTGGATGCGGCGACGGTTGAGTTTGGTGAACACGGTTTTCACGAAGCATCAATCAGCGGAATTACCCGGCGGGCGGGCGTCGCATTGGGCACATTCTACACCTATTATGACAGCAAAGATTCGATTTTCCGGGCGCTGGTTGCCGATATGAGCGTATCGGTGAAGCAAGCCGCACGAAAAGCCACGTCGGAAAAAATGATCGCGCTGGATTTTGAACGTGCTGCGCTAAAGGGGTTTCTGGATTTCGCTGCGGAGCATAAGGAAGTTTACCGTATCATTGACGAAGCTGAATTCGTCGATCCGCAAAGCTACCGGAAACATTACCAAGGCATTGCCTCGCTCATTCATGAGCGGTTGAAACGCGGTGCCAAAGCCGGGGAATTTAAAGCCGATCCGCATGAGGCGCACGCTTGGGCCATCATGGGAATGAATGTTTTTCTGGGTCTGCGATATGCGATTTGGGGTGATGATATTGAATGGTCATCAAGCGACGTCGCGCAGGCCGCAAATGACCTGCTGGCGCAAGGAATATTGAAATAGGGCAGGCACTGTGGCCCTTGCGGTGTCAGCTCATGATCGAACTGATCACCCGCGACAGCCATCCTTTCGGCCTTTCGTCCAACAGTTTCGCATTTGGCGAAACGGGACATTCCAAACAATACGCCTGCATCCCGCGAACCGATAACATCCGGTCCAGATCAAGCTGGGCCTGCCCAATCAGCGCCTGCTGGCGCTGCGCGACCATGGAAAACAGATCGCCGCCTCCGCGGGCCGTTTCGGCATCCTCACCGGTCAGCATATTGCGAACTAGCGAATTGTAGCCGCCAGCTTCTTCACCAAGATATGTGACATGCCATTCACCCTGGCTCAGCTGCGCTTTTTCAGCGGCAAAGGCGATGGCTTCCTCTATCCCGCCATATTGATCGACCAGGCCGATCTGGCGTGCTGTGCCGCCATCCCAAACACGGCCTTGGCCAATTTCGTCAACACGCTGCGTTGTCAGATTGCGCGCTTCGGACACCCGCGTCAGGAAATCCCGGTAGCCATCTTCGATCGAGTTTTGCAGGATTGCGTCAATTTCAGGGGTGAAGCCTGCAATCAGATCGGGTTGACCGGATAGGGGCGTGGTCCGCACACCATCACCATTGACGCCCCATTCGGCGGCCGCACGTTCAAATGTCGGGATAACGGCGAAAATACCGATGGAACCGGTGATCGTCTCTGGCTCGGCAAATATCCGGTCGGCAGGGGTCGATACCCAATAGCCGCCGCTGGCTGCAACATTGGCCATAGACACAATGATGGGGATTTCCTTTGCCTTGTGGCGCAGGATAGCCTGCCGGATTTCCTCTGATGCAAGCACCGAACCGCCCGGCGAATCGACCCGCACAATCAGTGCCTTCAGATCATCATCCAGCGCCTTGTCCAACAGATCGGCAATGCGTTTGCCGCCCGCCATACCGGGGCCGGCATTTCCATCCACGATTTCGCCGGCGATCGTGACAACGCCGATTGCATCGCCCGATGTGTCATAGGGGTTGTCTGCCAACCATGCATCAAGATCGGTGCTGGCAAATGCGCCAGGGCTTTTGTCAAAATTATCTTTGCCGGATAATTCGGCGACATGATCACCAAATTCTTTCCAAGTGCCCAATTTATCGACCAATCCGGCTTCAAGAGCGGCTGTCGCGAAATCGCCATTTGCAGCTTCGACCCATTCTACCGGTGATTTGGTGACCAATTCCAGATCGACATCGGGGCGCGCCTTTTTGACATTGGCCTGCCATTCTTCCCACAGCGACCCGTAAAGCGCGGCATAATTTTCGCGTGCTTCGGGCGACATTTCGTTACGGATATAAGGTTCGACCGCCGATTTATATGTGCCGACTTTGTAAACGCGTGCATTGATATCGAGATTGCGCAACAAATCGCCGTAATACAAACGCGATCCGCCCGGCCCGGCAACCACAGCGCCGCCAAGCGGATCGACCCAGACTTCGCTGGCATGGGCGGCGATCATCATTGCATCATCGCCATATCCAATGGCATGGGTGAGCACGGGCTTGTCCGCTTTACGGACCAAATCGATGGCTTCGGCGATGCTTTGCAAATGCACATGGCCGCCGCCGTAAAATTCGTTGAGATCAAACACGACCGCTTTGACCCGTTCGTCACTGGCGGCTTTTTCAAGCGCGTGAACGATATCACGAACCGAATGTTCAGGGACGGGCGCTTGTCTGCTGATGAACGCTTCGATCGGATCAATGACCGATTTTTCTTCAACAATCACGCCGTCAAGTTCGAGCAGCAATGCACCGTCACGCACATGACCAGGGCTTGGCCGCGATGACAAAATGGCGAACAACAAAGTGAAAAACAGCAGCAGGAAGAGGAGCGTAAGCCCGTCTTTTATTCCAACCAGAAGCCGCCAGACTTTGCCTGCAAACGCCATAAATCAAATCCCAAAATTGCGAGTTGCAACCTAGTTAGGGATAGATTGCGGCCCGCGCCACCCGAATCCGCTTGAGCAGCAGACATCGCTCGACTAAGGGCTTGGCTTTAATGACATCGACGAAATCTTCTGCCGTCAGTGCCCGCGAATATCCCGCAGGTTCTTTGGCCTTTCCGCATCGCGACTTGCTGGGCATTGCCAAGCTGGAGCGCCATGAAATCCTCTATCTGCTCGACGAGGCAGAGCAATGGGTCGATCTCAACCGCACATCGACCAAACATTCCGATCTCTTGTCCGGCCTGACGATCATCAATGCCTTTTTTGAAAATTCCACCCGGACGTTGTTGAGTTTCGAAATTGCGGGCAAGCGGCTGGGTGCCGATGTTGTCAATATGCATGCCGCACAGTCGTCGGTGAAGAAGGGTGAAACGCTGATCGACACCGCGATCACCCTTAATGCCATGCGCGCCGATGCGATTGTGATACGGCATGGATCAAGCGGGGCGGTTGATCTAATCGCGAGCAAGGTAGATTGCCCGGTTCTCAATGCCGGTGACGGCCAGCATGAACACCCCACACAGGCGCTGCTTGATGCATTGGCCCTGCGCCATGCATTGCGCGAACGCGGCCATATTGCGGATGATTTCACCGGGCTGACCGTGACGATTTGCGGCGACATTTTGCACAGCCGCGTGGCGCGTTCGAACATTCTTTGTCTGACCGCGCTGGGCGCGAATGTCCGGCTGTGCGCGCCGCCTGCGCTGATGCCTTCGGAAATTGAGGCCATGGGGGCGGCACCGTTTCACAATTTCGATGCCGCGTTGGAGGGGGCTGATGTTGTGATGATGCTGCGCCTCCAGACAGAGCGAATGGAGGGGCAATTCATCCCTTCGGCACGCGAATATCATCATCTGTTCGGATTGACCAAGGATCGCCTTACCCGCGCCGCACCCGATGCGCTGGTAATGCATCCCGGCCCGATGAATCGCGGGGTCGAAATCGATAGCGAGGTCGCCGATTTGCTCGACCGTTCAATCATCACGCGGCAGGTTGAAATGGGCGTTGCGATACGAATGGCGGCACTCGATGTGCTGACGCGCAAGGCGCGCGGCGTATCGGGCTGGACCCAGCGGCAGGAACATTGGGCATGAAACAACACAAACCCCTGACGATCACCAATGGACAGCTGATTACGCCGGACGGACAAGGCGCAGGCGCTGTCCGGTGTGTTGACGGCCGGATCGAAAGCATCGGCAAGGTAGAACCGCTAGACGGTGATGATGTGGTCGATGCAATGGGCAAGTTGATTGCCCCCGGTTTGGTCGATTTTGGCGTATTCGCTGTCGATAAACCTGCGTTCCGGTTTGGCGGTATCACCCGCGCGGCGATTATGCCCGATCAGAACCCGCCGCTGGATTACCCTTCACGTGTTCGATTGGTCGCGCAAAGCGGCAAACCTGATCTTTGGGTTCACCCGCTCGCCGCAGCCACCAAGGGATTGGAAGGCCGTGAATTGGCAGAAATTGGCCTGATGAAAGAGGCGGGGGCACGGGGCGTGTCGACCGGGCGCGGCTGGATCGCGGATTCGGGTGCGATGCTGCGCTTGTTGCAATATGCTGCGATGCTCGATCTTGTGGTGGTATCCCACGCCGAAGACAGCGGGATTGTGGGCGCTGCGGCGGCGACTTCTGGTGATATGGCAACGCGGCTTGGCTTGCCCAGCGCGCCTGCAGAGGCAGAGGCATTGGCCGCCGCGCGCGACATTGCTTTGGCCGAGATGGCTGGCGCGCGCCTGCATATCAGGCAGGTTACGACCGAGGCATCGCTGGATTTGGTCCGCGCGGCCAAGGCGCGCGGCGTTTCGGTAACCGCAGGCGTGACACCGGCACATTTCATGCTGTCAGATCTGGCGACGGGGGGATTTCGTACCTTCGCCCGCCTATCGCCAGCCTTGCGGAAAGAAAGTGACCGCAAAGCCGTTATCGCAGCGATCGCAGATGGAACAATCGATGTGATTTCATCGGGCCATGATCCGCGCGGGCCGGAAGACAAACGATTGCCATTCGCCGATGCCGAACCGGGAATGGCAGGGGCGGAAACGCTGCTGGCCATGACGCTGTCATTGGTGCGCGATGATTTCATCGATCTGGCGCGTATGATAGAATTGCTGGCCACCAATCCGGCGCAATTGTTGGGCGCAGCGGCGGGATCGCTGACCGCCGGATATGAAGCGGATGTTGCGATCATCGATACGGACAAGCCGTGGATCATCGACAATGCAACCCTGCCTGCAAGCGCGGGCAACACGCCGTTTGATGGTCAACCGGCGCAGGGCCGGGCAGTTGCTGTGTTTAAAGGCGGGGTCGCAATTACCGCCTAAGCGGGAACAGTCTGCCATACGTCAGGCAGCGCCACAGCCATTCCAGCGGACCGTATCGGAAAACTTCCAGCCACGGTTTTGACCATAGCAGCATGACGGCCCACGCCCCCAGCACCACCAGATAAAGCTCTGGCCGGGTAAGCTTGCCCCATAGGCCGCCCGCCCAACCGTCGAATATGAGTATCATAACGATTGACGTGCCGAGGTAGTTGGAAAATGCCATCCGTCCTGCGGCAATAAACCTTTGGCTCAGCCAGCCAGTGGCTGTCGCTCCCCAAAGCGCGAGCAATGCGGCAAGCCCTATGACCATGAACAGTCTGGGAAGGAATGAGAAACCCATAAAGGCTGCCAGACTTCCCCAATAGGTCAGCCCATTGTTCAGCGCCCATAATCCGATTGGAACGGTCAAAGCGGTGCCGAAAATCAGCGATGCCCATCCGATTTTTCTCTGCTGGCCCGGATCGATTCCACCGCTGAACAGGCCGATGCGAAACAATCCCATTCCCAGCAGCATCAGGGGCAGAGTTTCCAAGCTGAACATCAGAATGTTGATGAATGGCATCCACCCGTGCTGTGTGAACCTGTGCGCGATATGCGCCGCATAGGATCCGCCAGCATGAATTTCCGCTTCCTCAGCCTCGTCAGCCAGCTGCTCGGTAACGGTTGTTTCCAATTCCGCGCGCTGTTCCAGCATCGGCCCTTGATCACCGAATGACGTTTCCACGACAAAATAGGGGAAGGTCATCATTGCAGCGAACATGATCGCGCCGACCACATAACCAAGCGCGCCCACGATGATCTGCGTTCTCGCCGCCCAGCGCAAACAGCCCATCGCGGCAATTCCAACAACGGCGTATAACAGCAGGATATCGCCGGGCCAGATCAGATAAAAGTGGATCAGGCCAAACATAAATAGGAACAGTAAACGGCGCGCCTGAAGCCAGCGCGTTGCGCCTTTGGCCCAGGCTTTCTCCATGAAAAGAACCAGTCCGGCCCCGAAAAGCAATGTGAACAGGCCGCGCATCTTTCCGTCGATCAGGATAAATTGCAGAACCCACAGCCAGTTGGATATTTCACCATGCGGCGTCAGAAATGCCTCTGGCCACATATAGGCGCTCATCGGCTGCCCAAAGGCCACAATATTGGCGGCTAGAATTCCCAGCACCGCAATGCCGCGAGTGAAATCCAGACCCAGCAGCCGGTCCGTCTTGACCGTTGGTGCAGGCGCCCCTTGATCGGGTGTCCCTGCGGTGCCGGAATCAGAGATGGTAGCGGCGTCGGTAGCGGCGTTGTTTTCGGTGCTCATTGATTTTCCCTCAGCACGCTCACTAGCACCGGCTTCGGCGTGTTCAATCAAATTTGCCCGAACAGGCCCGCTCTAGCGTGTGACCAGACAATCTTGCCCGCCGCTTTTGAGAGAGTTGCAGGCCGATTGCGCGCTGGAGCGGGTAGAGAACCCCCCGGCCTGCAATTTTACCACACGGCCCGCCGGTACGACGAGTTTTTTCTTCCCCGAAAGCACGGCTTTTCCTGAAACACGCGACCACAGCCGGTCGGCATTGGACCGGACAGAAAATGCGCCGAGTTGGATTTTCCATGGCCCGCCGGAATTTGCAGTGCTTGCTGTTCGATTTGGCCGCGGCGCGGCGGATCTTGGCGTAGGTGAAGTGACCTGTGCTGGCCGGGCCGCTGGCTGCGAAGATCTGGCAAAATCAGCGCCCGCATTGGCCGGGCTTTCCGTTCCTGTTACGCGGCGGGCTTCGGCAATGGCGGCTTGCGCGGCGGCCACCGATGGCGGCACAGCGGCACGCGGGATCGGTTGCGGGATACGGTTGGCGCGGCTGGGAAGCGGCGATGTCTTCGGCTGGTTGAGCGTTGTGGGTGCGGCGGTGACAGCCAGATCGTTGGATGCCAACTGCGTGGCCATATTGGTGTCGGCTTGCTGCTTTAGCTTGCGGGCCAGCACCTGCGCCTGTTGACGCTGCGCCATTGGAATATAATCATCCATTTGCACGATGCCTGCCTTTGCGGGCCCAAAACCGGTGGCGTTGGATAAGGTCATCAGTGCATAGGCGCGAACCCAGTCCTTACCCACCAGATCTCCGTTGAAATGGCCGATGCCAAGCAGATATTGCGCGCGCGGATTGCCGCGTTCAGCCGCAGAAATGACATAGGGCATCGCTTCTTCGCGGCGATTGCTTTGAAACAGCAGCAGCCCGTAAGTGTCGATCGCACGGACGTGTCCCTGCGCTGCGGCTTTGGCCAGGAAGATTTCCGCCTGCGCGGCATTTTTTTCCACTCCGCGTCCCAAACGGTAAGCTTGGGCCATATTGTATTGTGCATCGGCATTGCCGCTGGCCGCCATGTCGCGCCATTCACTTACGGCGGCGGAATAATCGCCGCGATCCCATGCCGCATGTCCGCGATCAAGATCGGCCAGCGCTGGCGCAGCCCAGCTGAAGGTCATGGCGGCGGCTGCCAAAAGGGCCAAACGTGAAGGTTTCATGGTTGCGTCTGTCTTCCAATCCTGCCCGTGGGGCTATCGTGCATGGACATTGTATAGTGAATGAGGCGTTAGCAAACTGTTTCTTCCCCGCGATGGCCTGATTTGAAACGCTTAAGGCGCGAAATATCTCCTGCCATGTAAAGCTCATTAACCCAAAATTAGGGGTATCCTGCGATTTCGACATGCGAACCGCATTTGGGCGGCTTGAATAAATGAACGTACAACCATTTTAGGGGGACCAGGCCTTGCGTGTACTGGCATTGGCATCGCAAAAGGGTGGATCAGGCAAGACCACTCTATCCGGACACCTTGCAGTTCAGGCGCAACGCGCCGGGGCAGGGCCGGTCGTTCTGATCGACATCGATCCGCAGGGATCGCTTGCTGATTGGTGGAACGAGCGTGAGGCGGAATATCCCGCTTTTGCACAAACAACCGTTGCGCGTCTGGCCAGCGATTTGCAGGTTTTGCGTCAGCAAGGCTTCAAGCTCGCGGTGATTGATACGCCTCCTGCCATTACGATGGCAATCCAGTCGGTTATCGGCGTTGCAGAACTGATAGTTGTGCCAACACGTCCAAGCCCGCATGATTTGCGCGCAGTGGGTGCAACAGTTGATCTGTGCGAACGCGCAGGCAAGCCGCTGGTGTTCGTGGTCAATGGGGCCACGCCCAAAGCCAAAATTACATCGGAAGCGGCCGTTGCTTTGTCACAGCATGGCACCGTTGCCCCGATTACACTTCACCACCGCACCGATTTTGCTGCTTCGATGATCGATGGCCGCACGGTGATGGAGGTCGCCCCCGACAGCCGCAGCGCCGCAGAAGTAACCGCGCTGTGGAACTATATGGCCGACCGTCTTGAACGAAATTTCCGCCGTACGGTGTTCGCTGCACCCGGCTCTGTCGCGCAAGTTGCGCCAGCCCATCGCAGTGCCGGGGGCTTTGGCCGCCGGGTGGCCCAGTAAAAGGGTAGGGCGTTAGGCGGAGACCACGGAAATGAGCGAACAATCTTTTGCATCTTTAAACCCGTCGCTACTGGCGCGAAAGGGCGGCGCAAAGCCGGCCATGCGCCCACAAGTCGCGGCGATTCAGGATGGCGGCGCAGCAGCGCAGAACCTTGATGATCTTGGCTGGAATGACATGGGCGATATGCCCAAAGCAGACAATGATTCCAAAGTTCTCCAGCTGACGCCTGAACCCGCAAATCCTGAGGCAGAAGCCGAAGCGCATCGCAATGATGAGCTGGCCGAAGCCGATCTGGCACATGCCGCTGCTGAAAAGCCGGTTGTTGTCGAGCAACAGGAATTGTTGGTCAAAAAACTGGCCATCCAACCTGTTCAAGATGAAACCATTGAAGAAAAACCTGCCGAAGAAGTTGTCGAAGACATTCGTGCCGAAGTTAGTGCCGAAGTTAGTGCCGAAGTTAGTGCCGAAGTTAGTGCCGATGTTCGTGTAGATTCTCCGGCGAAATTTTCAGCGCCCCCTCGGAGGCGCCGCTCGGCACTTGAGCGCGGGAAACGTGCTGCATTCACTTTGCGTCTCGACGCCGAACGCCATCTCAAACTTCGTCTCGCCTGCACATTGCGCGGCAAAAGCGCGCAGCAATTGGTGACCGATGCTCTGGATTCTCTGTTGGACGAAATGTCCGATGTCAAACAACTCGCCGCGCAAGCAAACACCAACGAATAGGTAAGGAAACGGAAAAATGCCTAAGATAGCCAAAAACAATCGGGCCATCATGCTGGCCGTGACCACCGCCCTGGCGTCGACCACGCTTGCGGCCTGCACGACAAATTCAGCGCCTGCCGCTGATTTCTCGGCCAACAAGGCGCAAGTCGCGCTGGCAAAAGGCAACGCCAGCGAGGCGATTTCGCACGCTGAACAGTCGGTTCTCGCTTCGCCGCGCGACGCGGCCTATCGCGCTATGCTTGGTGCGGTTTACATGGATTCGGGACGTTTTCTTTCAGCGGCGGCAAGCTTTAAGGATGCGATGGATCTGGGTGATACCAGCCCGCGCACCGCACTTAGCTATGCCCTGGCAGAAATCGCTGTCGGCCAACAAGGCAGGGCGCTTTCCACTTTGAACGAACATCGCGGCAGTATCGATGCATCAGACCTTGGTCTGGCGCTTTCGCTGGCCGGGCAGCCGCAACAAGGCGTGCATGTTTTGGGCAACGCCCTGCGCGGTGGTCAAAACACGGCAAAGGTTCGTCAGAACCTTGCTTACAGCTATGCTCTTACCGGCAATTGGCGCGCCGCACGGTTGATGGCCGCTGAAGACGTTCCGGCAGACCAGATTAGTGACCGTATTGCCGAATGGGCACAATCTTCGGCCCCAGAATTCCATCACGCCCGCGTAGCAAAATTGCTCAATGTTCCGGTTGTTGGTGACACTGGCCAGCCTGCAATGCTGGCATTGTCGAACCACAATTCGGTTGAACAGATGGCCGATGCCGCTGTTGCAGACAATGCAGCCCCGATGGCCGAATCAACGCCAGCGCCCCTTCCGGCGCTTGCAGCGGCCCCTCGTACAGAACTTCCGGCATTGGCACTTCCGGCGCAGCCTTCCGCTGTTCCGGCAAGCATTGAAAAATCAGCCGCGCAGGTCCAGGAATTCGCGCAGGCATTTGCCGCACGTGAACCTGCCAAAACCAGCGTTCCTTCTGTTGAAGCAGGCGGTTCGCGCGCCGTGTCAGAGCCGGTTGTTCAATTGGCCCCGACACGCACGGCTTCTGCCGGTTTTGTTTCACAGGCAGGAAAAGCCGAATCCCGCGGCGTTGTCGCGGGTGAGCATTTGATCCAATTGGGGTCATTCTCCAGCCAGGCATCGGCAGAGCGTGCATGGGGTATATATACCAAACGCTATCCGCAGCTGAAGAATTATGACCGCGTGATCACCAAGGCGCGCGTTCGCGGTAAAAATTACTTCCGCGTATCCGCCGGCGGCTTCCAGCGCGCCAGCGCAGCAAATATGTGCTCCAGCGTGAAAACGAGCAAACAGGGATGTATTTCCTGGGCGGCCAACAGCCCGCTGCCCGGCGCGCTAGATCGCGGTGTCCGCGTAGCTGCACGCTAACACCTACAAATTTACAGCGAGGCCGCTCTTCCGAAAGGTAGGGCGGTTTTGCTTGTTTATGCAGTGTAGAACTGGGTTTGTGAGAAAAGTGAAGATTGGGCTTGCTATTGAGAATAAGTCGCATTAGCCTACGCTAAGAATCAGCGGGAGAATGCCCTTTGTATGTCTGTGTTTGCAATGCGATCCGCGAAAGCGATTTGCGCCGTGCAGCCTGTGCAACGGGCGGCGATGCAGAGGCCGTCTATGCGTCCATGGGCAAAACTCCCAATTGCGGACAATGCCTTGATGAGGCCAATATGATTGTGGAAGAAGAGCGTGATATGGCGCGTATGCCGGTCTACGCAGAGTAAGTTTCTACTAACGCAAATCACTCGCAACTGGCGGAATTCTGCGGTTTTTTGGCAGTTGCCGCTTGCCAAATCCGTGTCTCAGGGCGCATAGGCTGACCCACGAAGCAATCAGGAGATTTGCCGTGAAGGGCGACGCGAAAGTCATCGAATTTTTGAACAAGGCGCTCACCAACGAGCTGACCGCGATCAATCAATATTGGCTGCATTACCGCGTGCTGGATGATTGGGGCGTTACCAAGCTGGCAGAATATGAGCGGCACGAATCGATTGATGAAATGAAGCATGCCGACATTCTGGCGGAACGCATTCTTTTTCTGGGCGGGCTGCCCAATTTTCAGGCAATCCACAATCTACGCGTTGGTGAAACGGTCGATGAGATCCTAAAAGCCGATCTGGCCGTTGAACATGACGCTCTGCCGCTGCTGAAAGATGCAATCGCGCATTGCGAAACCGTCCGCGATTTCGTCAGCCGCGATCTTTTCGCCAGCATCCTTTCCAGCGAAGAAGAGCATGTAGATTTCCTCGAAACACAATTCGACATGATCGAACGGATGGGACTGGAAAATTACGTCCAACTGCAAAGCAAACCTGCGGGCGAGGGCGGCGAATAGACGGGGAAATCGGGCCTGATCTGGCTCAACCGCTTTGCGGGTACGGTTTCCTGACAGGACGCTAGCAAGATAATGTTGAACCAAACAGGCCGGAACTTCCGAACGGCTAACGCCGCGTTCGTTCTTCTTTGCTGGCCTGCTGGCGTATGTGATAGGGGTTTTTCGGGCTTTTCAAGCCGACCCGCACGGGCACCGCGTCGAAACCGAGATATTTGCGGATACCGTTCACCAGATAACGCTCATAACTCGTCGGCAGCATTTCCAACCGCGTGCCAAAAATCACAAAACGCGGCGGCCGCGTGCCCACCTGCGTGATATAGCGCAGCTTGATTCGTTTGCCCTTTGGCGCAGGCGGCGGATTGTGGAGCAGCGCATCGTCAAACCAGCGGTTGAGTGCGGCGGTTGGCACCCGTTTCGACCAGTTTGCGCGGATTTCAAACGCGGCCTTCAGCATCGGGTCCAGCCCTTTGCCCGTCTTGGCTGACACGGCGAACAGCGGCACTCCGCGTACTTGCGAAAGTCCTTCATTCAAAGCTTCGCGAATGCCGTTGAACAGGCTGGAGGCATTTTCTGCAATGTCCCATTTGTTAATCGCGATCATCAGCGCACGGCCTTCTTCAAGCACCATCGAGGCGATTTTCAGATCCTGATGCTCAAGCCCCTTGGTCGCATCGAGTAACAGTACGACGACTTCGGCAAAATCGATCGCATGGCGCGCATCGCTTACCGCCATACGTTCAAGCTTTTCGGTGACCTTGGCTTTTTTGCGCATCCCGGCGGTATCAATCAGGCGAATATCGCGTGTTTCGCCGTTTTCGGGATCGGTCCACTGCCAATCGACCGCAATCGAATCGCGGGTAATGCCCGCTTCCGGGCCGGTCAGCAGTCGATCTTCCCCGAGCATCCGGTTGATCAGCGTGCTTTTGCCTGCATTGGGCCTGCCGACGATGGCCAGCTTCATCGGCCCTTCCATATCGTCGAATGTTTCTTCGTAGACTTCGCCTGCATCTTCAGCAGCGTCACGTTCCATTTGCACGGCGGCGGCCCTGGCGTCGGCGGCTTCTTTCTCTTCAGCCTCAATCCGGGCTTCGCTGTCACCGATTATCGGCCACAGCGCGCCAAACAGATCGGCAATCCCTTCGCCATGTTCTGCCGAAACCGGAACCGGATCGCCAAACCCCAGCGCGTAACTTTCGTAAATGCCTGGTTCGGCTGATTTGCCCTCTGCCTTGTTGCACACCATGACCACTGGCACTTTCTGGCTGCGCAGCCACAAAGCGATTTCTTCATCCAAAGTGGTAATGCCCGCTCGCGCATCGATCACCATCATCGCAGCATCGGCACCCTCCAAGCTGACTTCGGTCTGCTTACGCATCCGGCCGGGCAAGCTTTCAGGGTCATCATCTTCCCAACCTGCGGTATCAACCACAGTGAATTTCAGCCCCGCAATCTCGGCATCGCCTGCACGGCGATCGCGCGTGACGCCCGGCTGGTCATCGACCAGCGCGAGCTTTTTACCGATCAAGCGGTTGAACAGGGTCGATTTCCCGACATTGGGGCGACCGATAATGACGACTTCAGGAAGCATGATGCGCCGCAGGTGGCGATTTAACACGCGAATGGCAAGCGCTGTGACGATTCCGGCGCATCATAGTAAATTCCTGTTAACCTAACCCGGCAGCATGGTTTCAACCCTAATGGCGCATTAGGGATGCCATGTTACACAGAGTCACACCCCTTCTTGGCCTTCCCTTAATGGCAGTTTCTATTGCGATTTCGGCACCGGCAATGGCAGAAACATCGTTTGATAATGCAGGCGCGAATGGGCCTGCAGGCCGGGAATTGCCCGCTTATCTGCAATGTGTGCCGTACGCCCGTGAACAGTCCGGCATCAAGATTTATGGAGATGCACATACGTGGTGGGGGCAGGCCGAAGGGCGCTTCGATCGCGGCAGCAGCCCCAAAATAGGGGCGGTCATGGCATTTCAACCGCATCGGAATATGCGCCTTGGCCATGTCGCCGCTGTCAGCCGTATCATAGATGGCCGCACAGTTTTGCTGCGCCATTCCAACTGGTCACCGATCAATGGGCGCCGCGGACAAATCGAAAAAGACGTGCGGGCGGTGGATGTGTCACCCAATAATGATTGGAGCCAGGTGCGTGTTTGGTATCATCCCAGCCAAGCACTTGGTAAAACCGCATGGCCGATCCACGGGTTTATCTACCCGGATAAGGCACCCAATTTTTCGCAGCCTTCGCAAATGGCGCGCGCGACTGTGTCTGCGGCGCCCGCAGCACCGGTTTCACGCGAGCCATCGCGGGCATTTATGAATGCATTTGCGGCATTGGAAGCCAATTCGGCACAGCGATCCAGCCGCCCGCCTGCCCTTACAGCATCGCCGCAGCGCAATGTGCGGGTCGTACAGTCACAGCGCCGCAGGCAGTCTGAAGACCGTGTTGCGGTTGCGCTATCGCTTTACGATTGAGAATGTAAAATTCGCAGCGGACAATTCAGCAGACGAACGCTGAAGAACAATCAGCCTTCCAGTTTTCCGACAGGCGCATCGTCGCCCAAATCTTCATACCATGCTTCGACCGGGCCTTTCAGCTTCAGCGTCAGCGGGTTGCCCTTGCGGTCCATCGTTTTGCCAGCTTGCACACGAATCCAGCCTTCGGAAATACAATACTCCTCGACATTGGTGCGTTCATTGCCCTTGAACCGTATGCCGACACCGCGTTGCAATTGATCGCCATCGAACCATTTGCTGCGCGGGTTTACCGACATACGATCAGGCGGCGTGTCCCCGGCGTTGCCCGCAGTATTGGATGTGGTTTCAGCGGATGTTTCTGTTGAGTTTTCTTCGGTCATTCGCGCCGGATAGTCGCAGTCGGCAGATCGGGCAAGCCGTTCCGGCGGATATACGCTTGCCCTTTCCCTCAGGGCCTTTTAAGGGCGCACCCTTGCTCGCGGGTGTTCACTCCTGCGGCTTCGTTCGGGTTGCGGGCGTGGCGGAATTGGTAGACGCGCTGGTTTTAGGTACCAGTATCTTACGATGTGGGGGTTCGAGTCCCTTCGCCCGCACCAGAACGCCGCTGTGCATCACGCGAATTTTGAGATTTTTGTAAGGGTTAAGTAGCGCATCATGCAAATCAAAGAGACCACCAATGAAGGCCTCACGCGCGCCTATCAGGTGACAATTCCGGCTTCCGATATTGCGGATCGAATCGACGCTGAAGTCAAAAAGATCGCTCCGCAGGTCAAAATGCCGGGCTTTCGTCCGGGCAAGGTTCCTGCGAATCTGGTCCGCAAGATGCACGGCGAACAAATGCACGCGCAAACGATCAATGATGTGATCCGCGAATCGGTTGATGGGTTGATGGCCGACAAGAAATTGCGCCCTGCCATGCAGCCGGCGGTTAGCCTGGATGAAGGATATGACGAAGGCAAGGATGCGGTTGTTACCGTTGATCTGGAAGTTTTGCCCGAAATCGACACGCCTGACATTGATAGTCTGAAACTGGAACGTCTGAATGTTCCGGTTTCCGATGCTGCGGTTGAAGAAGCGCTCCAGAACATTGCTGATCAGCAAAAAAGCTACAAAGACGCGCCCAAATCACGCAAGGCAAAAGACGGCGATCAACTGATTGTCGATTTTACCGGTTCGATTGACGGTGTGGATTTTGAAGGCGGCGCTGCCGAAGATGCTCCGCTGGTCATCGGCTCCGGCCAGTTTATTCCCGGATTTGAAGAACAATTGACCGGCGCAAAAACTGGTGACGAAAAAACCATCAGCGTAACTTTCCCCGAAGATTATCAGGCTGATCACCTCGCTGGCAAAGAAGCGCAATTTGCGGTTACTGTTAAGCAAGTAAAGGTCGAAGGCGACACCAAGCTTGATGATGATTTTGCGACATCGCTGGGCCTCGACAGCCTCGATAAGTTGAAAGAACTTCTCAAGGGTCAGCTTGAACAGGAAACAAATGGCCTAACCCGCACGCAGATGAAGCGTCAGCTTCTCGATCAGCTTGCCGGAAGCCACGATTTTGATGTGCCTTCCAAAATGGTCGACGCCGAATTTGACCAGATTTGGGCTCAGCTTGAACAAGAAGCTGCCAAGGACGAAGATCCAGCCAAAGCGCTGAAAGAAATCGAAGCCGAAAAGGATGATTACCGTAACATCGCCGTGCGCCGTGTGCGCCTTGGCCTGTTGCTTTCAGAAATCGGCCAGAAAAACGGCGTTGAGGTCAGCCAGCAGGAAATGAGCATGCTCATCCAGCAGGCCGCACAACAATATCGCGAAGAAGATCGCGAGCGTTTCATGCAATATATCCAGCAGGAACCCATGGCTGCGGCCCAGCTTCGCGCGCCGCTTTACGAAGACAAGGTTGTCGACTTCCTGTTTGACAAGGCCGACGTGACCGATCGCGAAGTAACCAAGGAAGAGCTGGAAGCCGCCATCGAAGCCGACGAGGAAGCCGAAGAGGCTGCCGCGAAGAAGGGTTCGAAGAAGAAGGCTGCACCAAAGAAGAAGGCTGAGGCTAAGAAGGCTGCGCCGAAAAAGGAAACAGCCGAAAAAGCGCCTGCGAAAAAGAAGGCACCAGCCAAAAAAGCCGCAGCGAAAAAGGCTGACGATAAGCCAGCGGCAAAGAAGGCAGAACCGAAAAAACCAGCTGCCAAAAAGGCACCGGCCAAAAAACCGGCAGCCAAAAAGCCTGCCGCCAAGAAGAAGTGATCTTCTTGCCAAATATCAAAAGGGGCCGCTCGGTTTAACCGCAGCGGCCCTTTTTTTGTCTGCCCTAATTTTGGGTCAGTTACTTTGGGTCCGTTTTGGTCTGGGCCGGTTTCCAGCGTTTGAATGATGGTTCGGGCAGGGCGGCGCTGCGCGCGCGTTCATAGGCCGCACCCGCCATCAGAATGTCATGGTCACGGTTTTCGGCACCGATAAAGGACAGGCCGATTGGCAGCCCCTCTACCGCGCCCATCGGGACTGTGAGGTGCGGATATCCGGCGATTGCCGCCAGGCTTCCTGCGCCGATCCCGCCGGAAAAATGATCACCATTGACCAAATCACTGGCCCAGGCTGGCCCGGCGGTGGGGGCGATTAGAAATTTGACTTCATTTTCTGACAGCAGCCTATCAATCCCTTCAACCCCCGCCAGTTGCAGCGCATTGGCGCGGGCGGCCTCATAGGCATTGCGGTCGATTGCCGTTTCGGCCTGTTCGAATATCGATTGGCCGAACCAGCGCATTTCTTCGCCCGCATGGGCTTTGTTAAAGGCAATCAGATCAGCAAGGCTGCGGGGCATATTTTCACCCGGAAGGCTTTCAAGGTAAGCGCCCATATCGTCGCGCAGTTCGAACAGCAGCGCCGCGAATTCATCGCGCCACATTTCTTCATTCGGTTCAAACTCAATCTCGACCAGAACCGCGCCAGCGCGTTCCATATCTGCCAAAGCCGTTTCAAACAGCGCCTGAACATCCTTACGGCTGCCCATTTGCTTGCGCATGACACCAATTCTTACCCCATGGAGCGATGCGTTTTCGATCCCTTGGGTATAGTTGATCTGCCGCCCGCCATCGGCGGTTTCATCCGCATATGTCCCAGAAATCGCATTGAGCAGCAACGCTGCATCGAAAACGGTGCGTGTCATTGGGCCGGCTGTGTCTTGGGAATGGCTGATCGGCACAATATGCTGACCGCTCACCACACCAACTGTTGGTTTAAAGCCTACGATGCCGTTGACGCTGGCCGGACAGGTGATCGAACCATCGGTTTCGGTGCCAATCGCAGCCCATGCAAACCCGGCAGCAACCGCCGCGCCGCTGCCTGCGGAAGAACCACAAGCGTTGCGGTCAATGGCATGCGGATTGCGCGTCAGGCCGCCAATCGCGCTCCATCCGCTGGTCGAGCTGCTGTCGCGGATGTTGGCCCATTCGGACAGGTTGGCTTTGCCCAGCACCACCCCGCCAGAGCGTCTAAGATTGGCAATCAGCGGGGCGTCGCGGCCGGTGTTGTTGCGCCTAAGGGCCAAACTGCCGGCGGTTGTGGGAAATTCGCGGGTCTCGATATTGTCTTTGACCAACACGGTTGCACCGTTGAGCGGCAATTTGGCATCCGCTGCGTCTTTCGCTTGCTGCGGCGCGGCGGAATTGATGTTCAATACCGCGTTAAGTTGCGGGCCTGCATCGTCCAATCTCGCGATCCGTTCAATGTGCCATTCCGCCTTTGCCTTTGGCGATAGGTCATCTTGGGCGAATGCCGGGCCGGTCAGGATGAGAGCGGCGGCAAGGGCGTATGCGGGGAGTATCCGGGGCATAGGCGTATCCTGCCATTCCAGCAGTGAAGTGCAAGCCTGCCTAGAAATTCCCGCTGACGCTGAACCGGAAAATCGGCCCGATCCGGCGGTCCATATTTTCAACAAACAAGACGGCGGCATTGGGGCGCGGCCCATCAAATACCGTTCGGTCAAATTTGTTCCGTGCGCCCAGCGCATTGGCATAAGTTGCATTGACCGTCAGGCCGAGGACATCCTTATGCTCGATGAAGATGTTGGCAAAGACGGGGCCTTCATAGTCGCGCCCGGCCTCAAACCGGCGAGAGAAGGTGGCTTTGTCCTCGGTGAACAATCCGCTGCCCCACGCCCAATCGCTGCTTGGGACATCATGGCGGAAATCCACCTCCAACAGTTCATTCAGATCGTGAGAAAAGACTCTGCTAAGGCCGGTGAAGGGATCGATCACGCTCATCCATCGCTTGATCGCGCGAATTTCGATTTGTGCGCCGTTAAAGCCAATCGGTTCGCCTTTCAGCGTGGTGTTCAATTCGACATGAGTGCGCTTTGCATTGCCTATATTCCCACGCGCCTCGCCGCCCGAAGAAAGCGGGAAGAAATCGACGAAATCTTCGAATTTGGCGTGGCGCAGTTCCAGCTTTGCCGAACCCCATTCGCCCAGCCCTTTGTTTAATTCGATATCGTAATTCCAGCTTTGATCTGGCTGCAAATCTCTATTGCCATTGTTCTGGTTGTTGTTGTTCAACGATAGGCTTGCCAGAAAATCGCCGAAGGAAAGCTGCCCGACACGGCGGCGCACTTCGAAGGAAATATCAAAATCATCTGCCGGTTTCCACGTAATCGAAGCTGCGCCTTTCGGGCGTTGGAAGCTGCGCGAGTTGGCAGCAACGCCGGTTTGTTCGATCTTGGAATATTCGCCGCCGCCTGAAAGCTGGAGCGAAAGAGTATCGGTCAATTGGGTCGAATAGCTGGCGATTGCTTCAAAGCGATCCTCCTTCACCGCGCCTGTACCGGCTGGAAATGCCAATTCCACGAATTGTTCAGCGGGGCCGAGTTCAAACAGTCTTGACCGCCGGCCAAGCCGATTGAGTGCTGCCTCGCCAGAAATTTGCCAGTCGCCGCCGAACATCGGCCAGCTATATTCAAGCCTGCCGATCCGTTCCCCTGTTTGGTTGATTTGTTCGAACCGGAATCCGGTTGATTGGGTGCCGTTGTCAAACCTGTCGATGACCACGCTCACCAAATTGTCGCGTTCAAATCGTTCAAGGCCGATGATTTTCAGCTTGCCGGGGCCGAGAGGAAATTCGAAATCGCCCCCAATTTCATATTCGGGGCCATCTTCATCAAATGTGGCTTCCCGCGTGCGAATGGGGCCAGCAGGGGAAATGCCGGTTTCGGGGGTATTGCGGCTAAGATAGTCCTCGCCATAACTCAGGTTGAGATTGGCCGTTACTTCTCCACCAAAATCATAGCTGAAATTTGCGGCCAGCGTGGGATCGTCAAACTTGCCCGAAAATTTTGATTCCTGTGCTTCGATCAATGATCCGTCGGCGGCCGTGATCAATGTTGGCCCATCTGCACCGAACCCGTTGTTCTCATTTGCAAGCGAGACGGTGTATTCAAGGGCCCCGGAACTGCCGGTCAGCGACACTTCACCGCCAAAAAGCTGTGCCTCTGTGTTGTGGAGGCGAAAACCGGTGCGCCAGCGGAATTGGCCCGATGTTCCCGTGCTTTCGCGGACAATATTGGCAACTTGGCCAGTCAGGCCGGGGATGTCGAGCGAGGTTCCATCCAGAATCTCGATCCGGATAACGTCGGTTACCGGGATGCGCTTCAATTGGTCACGGACACTTTCGGACTTGCTCGAAAACCGCGATCCGTTGACGATAACGTTCTGATTTGCCTCGCCCAGTCCGCGCTGACCGCGATTTCCGTCATTGATCGTGAAACCCGGAATGCGTTGCACCATATCCAGCGCGTTTCGCGGCGTGAACTGGTCAAAATAGACGGGTGAATAGACTTGACCCCGGTCTGTGCCCCTGTTTGTGCCCTGGTCTGGGCCCCGGTCTGGGCCCCGATTCTGACCCTGACCTTGGTTTTCGGGCCCGCTGCTGTCTTCCTGAGCCAACAGTGGGGTTGCGACGGACAATGCAGTTCCCGTCAATAAGCCGCCCACAATACGTGCGAATTTCGGTTCAAATACCATCAATCCCACCCTCCCAATTGCGTCTGTTTGCAATTCGCGGCTGACCAGCAACAGATTGGCTCGACGGGGAGTCAATGTTGCACGATTAACAACATTAACGTCAGGCAACGAAGGGCAGGGCGTTTACCCTTGTAGATGAAACGAATTTCCCTCGTAAAATTTGGGGCGATCCACAGGTGATCGGGCCGACAAGGGTTAATCCCCTTGAACATTGCCGTGCCAGTCGCAACATAGTCTTCTGATCGCGGCTCACGCGAAATTGACAGAGATAGGACATTCATGATCGACCTTTCCCAGCAGCTTGGCGGCACATACGGCACGCAACTTGAAAGTGCTTTGGGCCAGTTCACCCGCGACCCACACACCGGTGCGATGGTTCCCGTGGTGGTTGAACAGACAAGCCGCGGAGAGCGTAGCTTTGACATTTTCAGCCGTTTGCTTCGCGAACGGATCGTATTTGTCACCGGTCAGGTGGAAGACGGCATGGCGTCGATCATCACCGCACAGCTGCTGTTCCTTGAAAGCGAAAACCCTTCCAAGCCGATCAGCATGTATATCAATTCGCCCGGCGGTGTTGTCACGGCGGGAATGGCGATCCACGACACCATGCAATATATCAAACCGCGCGTTTCGACGGTTTGCATGGGGCAGGCTGCATCAATGGGCAGCTTCTTGCTCGCCGCCGGTGAGCCGGGCATGCGCGTTGCGCTGCCGAATGCGCGAATTATGATCCATCAACCTTCGGGCGGTGCGCGCGGCATGGCATCTGATATTGAAATTCAGGCGCGTGAAATTTTGCGTATCAAAAAGAGCATGAACGATCTTTACGTCAAATATACCGGCAAGAAATTGTCCGAGATCGAAAAGGCGATGGACCGCGATACCTTCCTCGAAGCGGATGAGGCGATGAAATTCGGCCTGGTCGACAAGGTATTTGAAACACGCCCGGAAGGTGACGAACCAGGCGATGATGCAGACGGTTCTGGCGGCGCACCGAAGTAAATCGCGCACTGAACAGGTTATCGTACCGCCATGGGACGTTAACTGTAGCATTTCGGCAACCTTGACGCTTCAGCACTGCGTAAGGGGTGTTTGATAGAGATGTTTGGTTGATTATCGAATATCCGGCTATAGAGTCGGACGAATCCTCCTTGTCACTGATCGGCAAGGGCATTCGGGAACACGGGATATGACTAAATTGAGCGGAACCGATTCCAAAAGCACGCTGTATTGCAGCTTCTGCGGAAAATCTCAGCACGAAGTGCGCAAACTGATCGCAGGCCCCACTGTGTTCATCTGCGATGAATGCGTAGAGCTGTGTAACGATATTATTCGTGAAGAAACCAAGGCCGGCATTGCCGGTAAGGGCGACGGCGATGTGCCAACGCCAATGGATATCTTTTCGACTTTGAATGATTATGTGATCGGGCAGGACCGCGCCAAGCGTGTTCTCGCCGTTGCGGTGCACAATCACTACAAGCGTCTGAAACATGGCGGCAAGGCAGGCGAAGTTGAACTCGCCAAGTCGAACATCCTGCTTGTGGGGCCAACGGGCTGCGGTAAGACATTGCTCGCACAGACATTGGCGCGCACTTTCGATGTGCCCTTTACGATGGCCGATGCGACCACGCTGACCGAGGCCGGTTATGTCGGCGAAGACGTTGAAAACATTATTCTCAAGCTGTTGCAATCCTCCGACTACAATGTCGACAAGGCGCAACACGGCATCGTCTATATTGACGAAATCGACAAGATCACCCGCAAGGCTGAAAACCCGTCAATCACGCGCGACGTATCGGGTGAAGGTGTGCAGCAGGCTCTGCTGAAACTGATGGAAGGCACCACGGCCTCCGTTCCACCGCAAGGCGGGCGAAAACATCCGCAGCAGGAATTCCTGCAAGTCGATACCACCAACATCCTGTTTATCTGCGGCGGCGCGTTTGCGGGCCTTGAAAAAGTTATCGCCGACCGTCTGCAAAAACGCAGCATCGGCTTTGGCGCTCACGTGGCCGATCCCGACAAGCGCCGCATCGGTGAATTGCTCGAAAAATGTGAGCCGGAAGATCTGCTGAAATTCGGCCTGATTCCTGAATTCGTGGGCCGTCTGCCGGTAATCGCCACTCTGCGCGATCTGGACATTGGCGCTCTGGTGGAAATTCTCAGCGAACCGAAAAACGCGCTGGTCAAGCAATATGCCAAGATGTTCGAATTGGAAGATGTCGAGCTGACTTTCCAGCAGGACGCTCTCGAAACGATTGCCGAAAAGGCTATCGAACGCAAAACCGGCGCTCGCGGCTTGCGGTCAATCGTCGAAGGTATCCTGCTCGATACGATGTTTGATCTGCCCGATATGGACGGCGTGACCGAAATCGTGATCGACAAGGAAGTGGTCGAAGGCCGCAAGGAACCCGTGCGCGTTGTTGGCGGTGAAAAGGCCGAAAAGGACGAAGCGGCCTGATTCGCCGTTGAAGAATTTCCTTTTCGTTTGCGGAAAGAACCAATTGCGAAGCCCCACTGCCGAACAGATATTTTCAGGTCGCGATGGTTTGGAAGTGCTTTCGGCTGGCACGCGCAAAGATGCTGATGTTCAATTGTCGCATGAACTGGTGGATTGGTCAGATACGATCTTCGTGATGGGACGCCGGCACCGGAAAATAGTGCAGTCGAAATTTGGACGGGCGCTGGGCAACAAGAAAATTGTCTCGCTTGATGTACCCGATATCTATGGTTTCATGGACGCACAATTGGTTGATCTTCTCAACACGCGGATGCGGCTGCACCTGCCTAATTATGCCGCGCATCCATTGCCTGATTGCGCGCAATCGCGGGAATTTTCCACCTGAATAGTGGTATGATGGATCCGGTGGTGATGCTCCAGCTCCTCCGCAATATCGTGCAGAAAATCATCGCCCGGATGGCCGCCAGGAATGACCAGATGTGCTGTCAGTGCGGTTTCGGTCGTGCTCATCGGCCATATATGCAAATCGTGAACAGCTTCAACGCCGGGCAAGCCCGCCAAATAATCGCGAACATCGCTTTCTGAAATACCTTCAGGCACGCCCAGCATGCCCATCTTTACGCTGTCTTTCAGCAGGCCCCACGTTCCCCATGCAATCACCGCCACGATCACCAGGCTGGTCACGGGATCGATCCATGACGCGCCCGTATAGATGATCGCGATGCCTGCCAGCACGACGCCGACAGAAACCAGCGCGTCCGCCGCCATATGCAAATAGGCCCCGCGGATATTCAGATCATCTTTTTGCCCGCGCATGAACATCAGCGCGGTTCCAGCGTTGATCGCGATGCCAATGCCCGCAACGGTAACCACTGTCATACCCTCGACCGGAGCCGGATCGGTGAAGCGGTGCAATGTTTCGAACAGGATCGCGCCGATGGCGACAAGCAGAAGCCCCGCATTGGCGATCGCGGCAAGAATGGTGGAGCTTTTGAAACCGTAAGTGAACCGCTGGGTCGGCGCGCGTTTGGCAGCGATGCTTGCGCCCCAGGCCAGCAGCAGCGCGAGCACATCGGAGAGATTGTGTCCCGCATCAGCGATGAGCGCCATCGAGCCGGACAGGAAGCCATAAACCGCCTCAACAATGACAAAGCCGGTGTTGAGTACGATACCCACCGCAAAGGCACGTCCGAAATCAGCGGGAGCATGTGAGTGCCCATGCCCATACCCATGTCCCTCATGCGAATGCCCCATTCAATGCGCCCTCAAAAAGTGACCCCGAAAACCGCCCCAACATTTGGCCCCAACATTTGGCCCCAACATTTGGCCCCAAAATTTGGCCCAATGTCAGACCTCTATTTCACGTCCAGCTATGGGCCGCCATGATTCAAATCAAGAAAAATCTCTATAAATCAACATGATACAGAATATCAAAACGCGGTGCGCTTACAGCATCAACGTTCCATTATCGTGTGCAAGTCGTTGTCTTGATTGGTCATTCGCGATGATCGGCGGCCGGGCGCGGGATCAGCCGCAGATAATCAGTCGTATATACAGGTGTCCAGCCCGTCACGGCTCACCACGCCAATCCGTGCGGCAATCGTGTTGCCGTATCGGCGGGTAAAACCGGTAGGATTGGTGACCGAGCGTTTCTGGGGAAGGGGAAGGGCGGCCGCCATCCGCGCCGCCTCGATCGTGGTCAGCCGCGCTGCGGAATGATCGAAATACCGCTGCGCGCCAGCCTCTGCGCCGTAAGTTCCGATGCCTG
>Ga0209344_10000289_pt1 | contig 97595 bp, 71 predicted proteins | sample Cruoilmetagenom6_FD_187293 | JGI IMG/M metagenome (GOLD analysis project Ga0209344, IMG submission 187293) | Oil polluted marine microbial communities from Coal Oil Point, Santa Barbara, California, USA - Santa Barbara Oil Seep Sample 6 (SPAdes)... | ecosystem: Environmental > Aquatic > Marine...
CCTTAACCACGAGCGGGTTGCAAATAATGGCAATAAACGCCGATAATAAAAATGGCACTAATAATGTCGCTGCGGTTTTTATCCCAGCTAACACGATAAATAATGCCGCGGTGACTAATAAAAACTTCACCGCGCCGTCAGACTTTGTTTGTAAACCCATATTCTCTACCTTGAGTATTATTTTTATTTAATATAAGTAGCTAAACTATAAGCTATTTTATAGCAACCTCGCTAGTATTACAGAGCATAGCGCAATATAAAATCATGCCGTTACATGGTACGCCGGATCAAAGTAACACTTGATAAATTAAGCAAGCGCCAACAACTGAGCATACCGATCAAACCGACAAATAACGCGCCAGCACCAATACCCACTAACCAATATTGAAAGTGAAAACTGCCTGCCATATTAAACACTTGGCTTTGTAAAATATACACGGCGATTTCCATGCCGATACTGGCCATTAAACCAGCAATAGCGCCAAGTGCGACAAATTCATACAAGACACTATTACGCAGCAGTTTTCCGCGTGCGCCTAAGGTGCGTAATATTGCCAGTTCACGCTCTCTTTCTTCCATACTGGCTTGTACTTGGGCTATTAATACTAAGCTGCCAGCAAGTACGACCAAAATAAGAATGAGCTGAATCGCGACAGAAACCTGATCAATTATACTGTTTAGCTGCGCCATAATCGCAGCAAAGTCCATTAAGGTGATGGTAGGGAAATTTGCCATAAAACGATAGACCAAATCTCGGTCTTGCTCAGGTATTGACCAAGCGGAAATTGACGTGGTGGGAAATTGCTCAAGCACGCTTTGATTAAAAACCATAATGAAGTTGAGCTGACGACTTTGCCAATTCACTTGTCGAATGCTGGTCACAGGTACCGTAAATTCATCTGATCCGAGCGTAAAAGTTAAGTTATCGCCTAAGTTAATATCCAAACGTTCCGCGACATTGCTTTCAATTGATACTTGCGGTTGTTCATCACCAACATGCCACCATTGCCCGGCAATAATTTCGTTTTCATCTGGTAACTCCGTACGCCAAGTTAAGCCTAACTCACGGCCCATACCCTGGCGACTTTTTTGCTGCTCAGCTTGCTTCTTGTTGTCAGCAGTTTTTTCCGTGCTTGGCGCTTGCCGGTCATGATTTTCTTCATCGACGGTCTTGATACCATTAATGGCAGATAAACGACCACGATAAATAGCATAGAAGCCTTGATTGGCAATATTATGCTCTTCGGCAAAAGCTTTTAACGGTGCAATTTGATCTTGGGTGATATTGATCAAGTAATGATTAGGCGTTTCTTCAGGAAATTGTTGTTGCCACTCCGTTAATATTGAGCTTTTCATTACCGTGAGCAATAACAACAGCTTTATCGCGATAGTAAAACTGACCAGTTGCACACTGTTTTCACTGGCACGACGCTTTAAGTTCGCTAATGCTAAATGCCAAGACTTACCCGCCTTAGTACCGACACTGCGCCCAGCACTCATTAAGCCGCGGCCAAACAACAACAAAATAAACGAGACAAAAATGCCACCGAGCAATAACGCCGCGCTCATAACGATGTCTTGACTAAAAATAAACAGTAATAAAAGTAACGCTAGCAATGGCGGTAACTGATGCCAGCCAAAACGTGCAACTTTCTTATGACTAAAACCGCGAATAACATTTAGTGGCGAGCTTTGTACTAAGGTCATAATGGGGTGAATAGCAAACGCAATCGCACACAATAAGCCAGTAAATATCGCGGTTAAAAACGGTGTCAAGGTCAATGGCGCATCAGCCAAAGATAAATAGCTGGCAATAGCATTCGCCCCTAGCAACATCAAGCCATAGCCCACGACTAAACCTGTTGCAATACTTAAACAGCTGAGTAAGGTCCAATGCAAACAATAAAGTTTTCTGACATGAGAGATTGACGCACCAAGCGCTTTAAATATTGACACGGTCGACTGATGACGTTGACCATAACGACGGCTAGCTACGGCAACCGCTACCGCCGCCAGTACTATGCCTAACATACTGGCTAAGGATAAAAATTTCTCCGAGGTATCGAGTATTCTCGATAAACGATTTTGTGCGGCTTTAGCATCATACCAACGCTGGGTGTCATTCAGTTGCGGCTTGAGCCAGGTTTCAAAGGTTGTAATGGCCTCAGTGTCACCGGCAAATAAATATTTATAAGTAATACGACTGCCGGGTTGAATTAACTCAGTTTTTGCCATGTCGGCAATATTTAAAATCACCGTTGGCCCGGCAATAAAAGCGCGATAAGAGCGATCCGGAATATCAGTCACAATACCCGCGATAGTCAGTGGCGCCGCACCAATTTCGATCACCTCACCGATGTTAACATCTAAACGGCTGAGCACACTTGGCTCGACCCAAACGCTACCTGGCTTAGGTGCATTAACCACAGTGCTTTCAGCTGCTAACAGCGAGGTTTTTATTTTCAGCTCGCCCCGCAAAGGATACGAATCAGATACCGCATCAAGTTCACTGAGTAACATATTATCGCCAGCAAATGCCATTGACTCAGTTTCAATTTTTCGGGCCGAGTTCAGCGCTAATGACTGGCTTTTTGCTAGGATACTAGGGTCGATTTCTGACGACATCCGTAGCACCCGATCAGCGCCTATGGTATTGGTACTATTAGCCACAATGGCATGCTTAATTTGCCCTGAGAAACCTGTCAGTGAAAATACCGTCGCCACGGCTAAAACAATAGCGAGAAAAATAATAGTCAGTTCGCCACGGCGCAGTTCATGATGTAATAAGCGCAGTGATTGTACAAACCACATTGTTGATGCTTTTTTATTAACTGTGCGCATAATTAACCTATTTGTGAATTCGATGGTGAAAAAGCGCTCTGGGCTGTCACTTTATCCTCAGTAGCCGTTGTACTCTCAAGCTGCGCCTTATCGCTGTTTGCTACTGTACTATCATGGGCAGTTTCCGTTAAAATACCACTGTCCATTTCTACTTGACGCTGACAACGAGCCGCTAATTTTGCATCATGGGTCACTAGCACTAATGTCGTGCCCTCTTTCGCATTTAAATCGAAAATCAAATCAGTAATATGTTGTCCGGTCTTACTATCAAGATTGCCTGTTGGTTCATCAGCAAATAAAATATCAGGCTTAGCAATAAATGCTCGGGCAATAGCCACTCGTTGTTGCTCGCCACCGGAAAGCTGTGATGGATAATGATCTAGCCGGTCAGCCAAGCCTACTTGCGCCAGTAAGGCCTCTCCGCGCGCTTGCGCATCGGGGAGATTGGCTAATTCGGCCGGCAACATGACATTTTCAAGCGCGGTTAAACTGTTAATTAACAGAAACTGTTGAAAAATAAAACCAACATGTTGTGCACGCACTTGGCTACGCTGCTCTTCATTAAACTGGTGTAAGGGTTGGTTTTTAAGATACACTTGTCCTGAGCTTGGCAAGTCTAAACCCGCTAAGATTGATAGTAATGTCGTTTTACCTGAGCCAGACGAGCCGACAATCGCAATAGACTCCCCCGCGGCAACGGTTAAATTAAGCGGTTGAAGTAAGGCGAGTGTTTTATCTTCAACTTGCACTGACTTAGTTAAGTTTTTAACGCTTAGAATATTCTCGGAATTTACATGCATGAAAAATTATCCACTTTTTATATTATTTATTAGCTTATTTTTTATCACCACAGCAAGTACAGCTGCACAAGATAAAGTAACCAATACGGTTGATAACAACATTCGTATCAAACCTAGCAGCAACATTTTGCTGTTAGGTGATAGTATCAGCGCAAGTTATGGCATGAAACCCACACAAGGTTGGGTGCACCTGCTCAATGAAAAACTTCGCCAACAACACCAAGCTTACACAATAATAAATGCCAGCGTTAGTGGTGAAACGACGAGCGGTGGCTTATCTCGGCTCGCAGGCATTTTAGCACAGGAAAAAGTCGATCATTTGCTGATCGAATTAGGCGGCAATGACGGTTTACGTGGCTATGCTCCGAAGTTAATTAAAAATAATTTGTTACAAATGGTCAAGTTAGCACAAGATAAAAACATAAAAGTTTCAATGATTAAAATCAGAATAACGCCCAATTACGGCCCTAGATATAATAAAATGTTTGAGCAAATATTTGAAGATGTTGCCAAAGAGCGCAAAATAACCTTACTGCCGTTCTTTATGGAAGTGGTGGCCGTGGATAAAACCCTTATGCAAGCAGACGGCATTCACCCCAACGCACAAGCACAGCCGATAATTGCCGACTATATGGCAAAACAGTTACAAAACATCATGACAATGGAGCCTTAATTTAACATGGAATTTATCTGGATTGCCTTTGCTTTTATTTGTGGTTTATTGACAAAATTAATTTCTTTACCGCCCTCGATTGGCTATTTAGTGGCGGGATTTATCCTGAATTTTTTAGGCTATCAAGCAGATAGCATGCTGACAGTATTAGCCGATATTGGCATTACCTTGATGCTATTTACCATTGGCTTAAAGCTAAATATCAGAGACTTTGTCAAACCCGAGGTTTGGTTGGGGAGTATGAGTCACACTGTGCTATGGCTACTGTTCGGCTTAGTGTTATTAAAAAGCATCGCGCTTATTAGTATTGGCTTTATTAGCGAGTTAACCCTCACCACGTCAGCACTGATCGTATTTGCCTTGAGTTTTAGCAGTACAGTCTGCGTGGTTAACCTGATGGAAGATCACGGTGAAATGCGCACCCGCCACGGTAAACTTGCCATTGCTATCTTGGTTATGCAAGATGTCTTTGCTGTGATGTTTTTAGTGGTCGCCACCGGCAAAGTACCGAGCCCTTGGGTGGCATTGTTATTACTTTTTATTCCCCTAAAACCCTATATCAACAAAGCTATTAATAAGGCTGGTCATGGCGAGCTGATCCCCTTAATGGGCTTTTTCTTGGCGTTTGGCGCCTATGAATTGTTTGAGTTTTTTCAAGTCAAAGGTGACTTGGGCGCCCTGTTAGCCGGTATGTATTTAGCCTCTCATAGCAAGGCAAGTGAAATCACCAAGTCATTACTTAGCTTTAAAGATTTATTTTTGATCGGTTTTTTCTTGTCCATTGGTTTCACCGCCCTGCCGACAATAGAAATGCTGGCCATTGCCGCGGTTTTAACCTTATTGCTGCCCGTTAAGTTTATCTTGTTTTTCTTTATTTTAGTTAAGCTGAAACTCCGCGGCAGAACCGCATTTTTATCGGCCTTAGCCTTAAGTAACTTTAGCGAATTTGGCCTTATTGTCGCGGCCTTAAGTTACAAATCGGGTTGGTTGTCCTCTGAATGGTTAGTGATATTGTCATTAGCGGTTTCATTATCATTTATTATTACCAATATACTGTATAACTTTGCCCATGATTACTTTGCCAACAACAAAGAAAAATTCAAACGCTTTGAGAGCCCAAAGCGCTTAAGCGAAGATAGCTTTGTGCAACCTTGTGAAGCACCTATCGCTATTATTGGCATGGGTCGTGTTGGTAAAGGCGCTTATAAAGCGTTAAATGCTCAAAAAGAAAATCAAGCTTGGGGCTTAGATACCGACAAAGATAAAGTACAGCTGCTCAACGAAAACGGCATTAGAGCCTATTTAGGGGATGCTGAAGATGCCGATTTTTGGGAAAGTATAGATCTTAGCAAAATCGAACTGATCCTTTTAGCACTACCCTCAGTGCAAGATATTAAGAACATTACCGCGCAAATAAAACGTACCAGTTATCATGGAAAAATTGCCGCTATTGCCCGTTATGACGATGAACGTATTGCACTGGAAAGCTTTGGTGTCGATAAAGTATTTAACTTCTATACTGAAGCAGGAGTCGGTTTTGCAGAAGAAAGTATCAGCTTAATAAATACCCCGCGAGCCATCTAACTCTATCGTTATTAATCGCTATTCGCTATTATCACTCAGCCAGCGCTCATTAAACGCCTTAAGGCTTAGGTTCATCATGATAAAGAACCTAAGCCTCTAGTTCGTTTCTGTCAGGAATAACGCACATAGTCTAGCTATCATCATCATAAATTACCGCCTTATTCATCCGAACTCAACCCAATAGAGCAAGTGTGGAGTTGGTTACGCCAACATCATTTAGCGAATAGGTGTATTTAGGGATATGATGACATCCTCGATGCTTGTTCAGATGCCTGGAACTCATTCTTTAGTAATGCTAAGCGAGTAACGAAAATGTGCAGTAGGAGCTGGATTGAGGTGGGAGCAACTTAAGGTGGAATGGTATTACCCATCTTGAAATAACAGCTTTGACTCATCAAGTTCATTTCATGCAACCGCGTGCTAAAACAAAACACTAATGACCCAGAGCTGAGATTAGTTAAAATTTAGGCATAAAAAAACCGACAAAAGTCGGTTATTTTATTTCACTTTTAAGCACTGCTTATTTAACTAAAAGTAAAATAATTAGTGGCATCCCTAAGGGGATTCGAACCCCTGTTACCGCCGTGAAAGGGCGGTGTCCTAGGCCTCTAGACGATAGGGACACTAAAACAATGTGTGAAAGTTTATTAAACTAGTTACTAACCTAATTATTAAACAAACTATGACACGTTTTGTATCTGATTGTTAAACACTAAATATGCTTATCAATCTAAGTTAATGGTGGCATCCCTAAGGGGATTCGAACCCCTGTTACCGCCGTGAAAGGGCGGTGTCCTAGGCCTCTAGACGATAGGGACACATCAATACCAAATGAAACATTTCATGATAATTTTATCGTAACAAGCTCTAGCCTAGTGAACTTATAATAACCTTATCTATTTCATAGTATGTGTCAAAAAACACTTACCATTAAACTTGTCTAACTAAAAATGAGTGGCATCCCTAAGGGGATTCGAACCCCTGTTACCGCCGTGAAAGGGCGGTGTCCTAGGCCTCTAGACGATAGGGACACATTATAAACTCGAAACACTTAGTATAAAAAAACCGTATAAAGCTCTAGCCTAGTGAACTTATGATTTAGCTTATATATTTCTTGTTTGTGTCAAAAAACACGAACTCATTTTCTTTTTTACTTCCGTAGAAGTCTTCCGAAGAAGTGGCATCCCTAAGGGGATTCGAACCCCTGTTACCGCCGTGAAAGGGCGGTGTCCTAGGCCTCTAGACGATAGGGACACTAAAACGATAAAACAAAACCAACGGCTTTGTTTCTGTAACTCGAAAACTGAAACAGCATATCCAATTACATTATCTTTTTATCTATCTGTTAATAACACCTAAAGCATTACTAAATAAAATTTGGTGGAGCTATGCGGGATCGAACCGCAGACCTCTTCGCTGCCAGCGAAGCGCTCTCCCAGCTGAGCTATAGCCCCACATAGAACTAAAATAAGTGGCCTAATACTTACCTTAATCCTGCCAACAAAAAGCAACTGAGTTACTCGTTGAAAGCGAGGCGCATTCTAAGCAGCGACTAAGTTACTGTCAACCCTTATTTTAGATAATAGCGTATTTTTTTAAAAGATTTTATCTAACTGATTACTTATAGAACAAGTTGACTAAATTTTGTCTTATCAGTTATTTATATCAAGATGATTTCAATCGTTACAAAGTAAAAAACAACCTCCCCTACCAATAGACAAAAAAACACCTTAGATCCTTTACTCATCTAGCTTATAGCAGCAGAAACTATGGCTAAGCGCTTTATTTATCGTATAATTAGCGTTATGGTTAAGTATCAATTAAAAAAATAATAGTTATATGCAGCTAAAAGAGCTCAATGTTGTAGCCATTGGCGGTGGCCATGGTCTAGGGCGTGTCCTTTCCACCCTATCCTTTTTAGGAAACCAACTAACCGGTATTGTCACCACAACTGATAATGGCGGCTCGACTGGGCGCTTAAGAAAGCGCAGCAGCTCTATTGCTTGGGGTGATTTACGTAATTGCCTGACGCAATTAGTGGATGAAAAGTCTGTTGGCAGCCAGCTGTTCGATTTTCGCTTCGATGGTAATGATGAGCTTGGCGGCCATAATCTTGGTAACTTAATTTTATACGGTCTAGGTCAAATACAGTCGCGTCCACTCGAGTCTATCAAACTTGTCCGACGGCTATTAAGAGTGAAAACCCCTGTACTACCTATGTCTGAAACCCCAACTGACTTGATGGCCTTTTATCCTGAAGGACGTTGTCGGGTAGGTGAATTATCAGTAGATAAAATGTCGGTCATGCCAAAAAACTTAATGTTAGCGCCATTAGTTAAAGCCCTACCAAGCTGTATTGACGCAATCCTTAATGCTGATTTAATCATATTAGGCCCTGGCAGCTTCTTGACCAGTGTCGTGCCGCCATTACTGGTACGTGATATCAGTAATGCTTTAGCGCAAACCAAAGCTCATCGCGTCTTTATTGATAACATAGTGGCTGAAGATAGTCCCGCCGCAGACTTATCATTAGATGAAAAGTTAGCTTGGATTGAGGAAAACGTTGGCTGTCTGCCAATTGACAGCGCGATATGTCACGACGCTAGTATTACTTCAACGCGTATTAGTGTCTGTCATCATGAATTGAGCAGCGATACTGTGCCTCATTATCATAGTCGTGATAAGTTAATTGCCGCATTAAACCTTTGTATTTCCAAGGTAACTCTTGACCTTGAATCAGCCTCTAAGACAGCCATTAATGCTAACTAAGTTATTATGGGGCGTGAGTTATAGTTGTGTTAAAAGCTAAAAGCATCGTCACTTGCTTAACGCTGAATTTAAAAACCTTTAAGATAAAAAAAACCAACGATAACTCGTTGGTTTTTTTATAACTGGCTTGTTTTACTTGTGATTTTCATCTTGACTAATACGACTGGCAACCGCGCCCATCTGGCCTTTATATTTCGCATCATCGCGCTTGTTATACGGGCGTAAGGCACTTGATGACATAGTTTCAAAGTTAAGTGCTGCTATGGTCATTTTCGGACGCAATGCCAACGGTAATTTACCGCTATTATAAAATTCTAAGACAATTTGCCCTGACCAGCCGGGATCAATTCTATGAGCGGTCACATGCACCATTAAGCCTAATCGTGCTAAGGATGAACGACCATCTAACCAACCGACAATATTATCTGGCAAGGTCACTGACTCATACGTCACCGCTAAGGCTAACTCCCCTGGATGCAGGAAAAACGCTTCACCGTCTGGGATGAAAATTTCATCACTCATCACTGAGTTCATGGCTTTTTGCATTTCATCTTTCGGGCCACTTAAATCAATATACGGCGCGGTATGATCTTGAAAGACGCGAAATTCATTACCCAAACGAATATCAACACTGACCCCGGAAATCATACTGCTATCTGGCGTTGGCGAAATGCCTATTTGCCCTTTACGAATACACTCTTCTATATCTTTATCACACAATCTCATGATTATTCTTCTTAGACTCAGTTTGTTATATCGACGAAAAGAACCTTGTATTCTTTTTGCGCCTTAAAATTAGTTCGGCCGATTTAGTTTCAGGCGTCAACAACCTCGGCGGTTGTTGGGCTGCGCATGTCGAGTTGATAATATAATTGCGCAGCAACTTTGCGCGCTATATTACGATACAGCAGCGCTACTTCTCCAGTGCTATTTTCATTTATTGCACAACGACCACTATCGGCGTCTTGTCGAATGCGAATATCGAGCGGTAATTGCCCGAGTAATTGCGTTTTGGCATTGTTAGCAATGCGCTCACCACCGCCCTCACCAAACAAATGCGATTGATGACCGCAATTTTCGCACTGGTGATAACTCATATTCTCAATAATCCCTAACACGGGCAGTTTTACTTGCTCAAACATGGCCATGCCTTTAATGGCATCGGCTAAGGCAATATCTTGCGGCGTGGTGATAATAACGGCACCCGCTACTGGCACTTGCTGGGCTAATGTTAACTGAATATCCCCCGTACCCGGCGGCATATCAACAATTAAGTAATCTAAATCCGGCCAGTCAGTTTCATTGAGTAATTGTGAAAAAGCTCGACTTGCCATTGGCCCTCGCCACACCGTCGCGTTAGCATCATCAACTAAAAAGCCGATAGACATAGCACTTAAATTATCGACTTCCAGTGGTGTCAGCAATTTGCCATCATCTGAACTCGGTTTTACGCCCTTTAAACCCAACATAGTGGGAATGGACGGGCCATAAATATCGGCATCTAAAATACCGACATTACAACCTTCGGCAATCAGGCCATAGGCTAAATTCACCGCGGTGGTGGATTTACCAACACCGCCTTTACCTGAGGCCACAGCAATAATATTTTTGATGCCTTTGATGGCATGTTGACGCACGGCTTCAACATGATATTCAACCTCAAAACTGACCGGTTGCTGGACTAACTCCGTCAATTGCTCAGCAATATCATGCAATTCACCATCGCATGGAAAAGGCAGCGACATTTTCAGCAGAATATTTTTTTTCACCATTGCCAGAGTGACGGCCTGAGCCACAACAATCAGCCCCTGGGGAAAAATATCAGAGCGGTAGGCGTCAAGAAAATCGAGAATAATCTGTTCGCTTTTCGCGTTAACAGCTTGGGTAGAAAACTTATTTTTAGCAAAGAATTTTGATAACATTTTTAAAACGCGCTTTTATCTAACCTTTATGACATAAAGGCGATAATTCTTAATGAAAAGTAACAACAAATTCTGTACCATTCCCTGCATAATTACCACCAATAATATGTAAACTTTCTATGTCTTTATCAAAGTCATCTGTGCCAGCTGCAGATAAGCGTAAAATTTTAGTTACTTGTGCCCTTCCTTATGCCAATGGCTCTATTCATTTAGGCCATTTATTGGAGCATATTCAAACCGATATTTGGGTGCGTTTCCAGCGTATGCGTGGTCACGAAACTTACTTTGTTTGTGCTGACGATGCCCATGGCACGCCGATCATGCTAAAAGCTCAAGAGCTAGGTGTCTCGCCGGAAGCCATGATCGCCGGTGTCCGTGAAGAGCATATGGCAGATTTTGCCGACTTTCATATCAGCTTTGATAATTATCATTCAACGCACAGCGAAGAAAACAAAGCCTTTGCCGAAGAGATTTATAATCGTTTACATGCTAAAGGCCATATCAAAACCCGTACTATTTCACAGTTATACGATCCTGAAAAAGGTATGTTTTTACCCGACCGTTTTGTTAAAGGCACTTGTCCTAAATGTAAAAGCGAAGATCAAAATGGCGATAGCTGTGATAACTGTGGCGAAACCTACTCACCAACGCAAGTATTAAACCCGCGCTCTGTGGTCTCTGGTGCCACCCCAGTGTTGCGCGATTCTGAACATTACTTTTTCGACTTACCTGCTTTTAGCGACATGCTACAAGAATGGACACGCAGTGGCGCATTACAAGAAGAAATGGCCAACAAGTTGGGCGAATGGTTTGAGTCAGGTTTACAGCAATGGGACATCAGTCGTGATGCACCTTACTTTGGTTTTGAAATTCCTAATGCGCCAGGTAAATATTTTTATGTCTGGTTAGACGCCCCTATCGGTTACATGGGCAGCTTTAAAAACCTCTGTGACAAAACCGGTATCGACTTTGATACGTTTTGGCAATTAGACTCAGAAGCTGAGCTTTATCACTTTATTGGTAAAGACATTATTTATTTCCACAGTTTGTTCTGGCCAGCCATGCTTGAAGGTGCAGGCTATCGAAAACCGACCTCGGTTTACGCGCACGGTTTTGTTACCGTCAATGGCGCAAAAATGTCGAAATCAAAAGGCACCTTTATTAAAGGTCGTACTTATTTAGAGCATTTAAATCCAGAATATTTACGCTATTACTATGCAGCAAAACTGACCAGTCGGATTGACGATTTAGATTTAAACCTTGAAGATTTTGCGCAACGGGTCAACTCAGACTTAGTCGGTAAAGTGGTTAACATTGCCTCACGCTGTGCCAGTTTTATTACTAAACGCTTTGACGGCATGCTATCAAGCAACATTGATAACCAAGCCTTAGCGGACGAAGTGATGGCCGCTGGCGATAGTATCGCCGCCCACTATGAGTCACGTGATTTCGCTCGTGGTATGCGTGAAATCATGGCGCTGGCTGACAAAGTTAATGAATACATTGCCATTAAAGAACCTTGGCAGTTAGTTAAAGACGAAAGCAAACAACAAGAGGTACAAGATATTTGTTCGTTAGGCATCAATATGTTCCGCATCTTGATGATTTACTTAAAACCGGTACTGCCGGTGCTAGCTGACAGCACCGCTGAGTTTTTAAATGACGAGTTAATGTGGGACGGTCATAAAACCTTATTAACTGATCATAAAATCAACAAATTTAAAGCGCTATTGCAACGGGTTGATATGGATAAAGTCAACGCTATGACCGAGGCCTCTAAAGATAATTTACTGGCGAAGGAAGCGGCGGAAAAACCAGCGAAAAAAGCCAAGAAAGCGAACAAGGAAAACGTGCTAGATAACACCGCGGCCTTAAATGATCCTTTAGGCACTGACCCTATCAGCGAAGAAATTCAATTTGATGACTTTGCAAAAATAGATTTACGTATCGCAAAAATTGTTAATGCTGAACATGTGGAAAAAGCCGATAAATTACTGCGTTTAACCTTGGCGCTTGATAACCAAGCAGACGGCGAAACACGGCAAGTATTCGCCGGCATTAAATCAGCTTATCAACCAGAAGACTTAATTGGTAAGTTGACGGTAATGGTAGCAAACTTAGCACCACGTAAGATGCGTTTTGGTATGTCAGAAGGCATGGTGTTAGCAGCAGGTCCGGGGGGTAAAGACTTGTGGATACTTAACCCTGAAGACGGTGCACAACCGGGCATGCGTGTTAAGTAATGAGTGTAGAGCTCATTAGCGTGTATTAATAAATAAGGCAAACCTTGGTATGACAAAGGTTTGCCTTTTTAATATTTCTTATCTTATACCCGTGCTAATGATAAATTAAGCTATTCTATAGCAAGGATTAATGACCAGATCGTTGGTGATTTACGCTAGTGGAAATGCGTATTTAATTCGTGGCATGGCTATTATAACCTGTAACTCGCTTTATTATAATTTGAAAATAATAACGCCTCATAAATAGTATTTATCGAATATGTCTGCATTAAAGCTTAGCCAAATTCCGTTATCCACACGTATTCTTATTGCCATGGCAATAGGGCTTATCATAGGTAGTTTTAACTTACCGTTATTTTCAATAGTCGGTCACCTTGCTGATGCCTTTGTGATGTTATTACAAATGACGGCGCTGCCCTATATTGCGCTATCACTTATGGTCGGTATCGGCGGTTTATCTGCGAGTAAAGCTAAGTCGGCCCTGAAAAGCAGCGTGCTGCTGATCATATTACTGATGGCGTTAATGTTGTGCTTTATATTAATGGCGCCGCTGTCATTTCCTAATTGGCAAACAGCCGAGTTTTATAGCGCGAGTACCATTAAAGTCAGTAAAGAATTCAATATCGTGGAATTGTTTATTCCCTCTAACCCTTTTAACGCCTTTGCTAATGCCGTCATTCCTTCGGTGGTATTTTTTAGTGTCTTTATTGGCATTGGTTTAATGCCAATAAAAAATAAGCGCCAAAGTTTGGCGGTGCTAAATAACTTAAAGCAATCGGTTAGCAATATTAGTAGCTTAGTGATGCGTTTTGCCCCCATTGGTATCTTTTGTATTGGTTGGCGCGCGGCATCCACGCTTGATGCCTCACAACTTGATGGATTAATGATCTACGTTGCCAGTGCATTAGTGTTAGTTATATTACTATCTTTTGTCGTATTTCCAGCTCTGTTAGCCACCATCACCCCTTTTGGTTATCGTGCTATCTTAAAAGCATCTAGAGAAGCAATGATCACGGCATTCGCCACTGGCAGCTTTTTTGTCGTTATCCCATTGATTGTTGAGAAAACAAAACACTTAATTGCCAGCCAATACGCTGATGTCGACAATGCCGATAAAGTTTCCGAAGTGATAGTTCCCATTAGCTACAGCCTACCAGTTGGTGGTAAATTATTATCACTGCTCTTCGTGTTATTTGCTGCTTGGTTCTCAGGTGCCTACATCAGTTTTGAAGACTATGTAAAACTGGTGGTGATAGGCATACCGCAATTGTTTGGCACTAGCACCTTAGCCATGCAAAACTTGTTAGAGCTATTTAATGTTTCACAATCGATGTTCGACTTTTTTATCGTCTCTGAAAATTTAGTGGTGGGTCGTTTATCCGCGGTACTTTCAGTAACTTTTGCTAGCTGCTTGCCCTTACTTGTCGCCACCAGCATGGCCAAGGCCTTCAACCTTAAAACTAAGGTACTGATTAAAAATTTAACCATCATTCCACTGATTTCTGTTCTAGCCTTTATCAGCCTAAAGGCAGGCTTTAGTGCGATCAGTTACCAATACCAAGGCTATGCTAAGTTTATTGAACGTGACTTTTTGATGGAAAAAGTTAAAAGTCGTTACTTAGATAATGCGCTGGCAAGCAGTGAAACCGTGCAACCCTTTGTTAGCGTACTCTCCCGTGTCAAACAACGTGGCTTTATTCGGGTTGGTTATTTTCGCGATGACTTGCCTTACTCATTTCATAATAACGAGGGTAAGCTGGTCGGTTTTGATATTGAAATTATGAATCAGCTTGCTATTGATTTAAATGTCGAGATTGAATTCGTCAAAATATTTCGAAACCAGGCAACATCATTATTAGCATCCGGTTACCTAGACATTACTACCGGCGTCCCGGTAATTCCAGACAACATGGCACAATTTACCTTAACATTGCCTTACACTACACAAAGTATTGCGATCATAGTGAAAGATAAAAGGCGTGCAGAGTTTACCCAATGGGACAATATTTTACGACGAGAGGACCTCATTTTAGGCATCCCAGAAAGCTTCTATTATAAAAAGGCCGTTGCACGGATGTTTACTCATGGCAAAGCGTGGGAAATATCGACACCACGATTATTCTTTAAGCCTGATAATGCTCATATTGATGCTATGGTCTTTGGCGCAGCAGCTTCATCGGCTTGGACACTGCTAAACCCAAGTTATACTGTAGTTGTGCCGAAACCTGAATTACCACCGCTTTACATGGCGTTTCCGATTAATAAAAATGACCATGCTTTCGAATTATTTATGCGTAACTGGCTGACCATGAAACAACAAAGTAACACCATCGATAAGTTATTCAATTATTGGATTAAGGGCGATACCAGTTTAGCGAAATAAAGCTTATCCGCCTTTGATGAAACTAAAGCATAAAAATAATGGCTAAAAAACTATGATTAAAAATTTTAAAGTAGCGCTTGTAACACACCGTCATAATCTAGCTCTGCTGTTGCTGATAGCAGTAATAGGCACAGGTTGTGCAAAGATAAGTGATGTCTCGACCAATCTAGATAGTGAAAACTTTCGACATTACTTTTCACCAACAAAAGTTAAAATATATCACAGCGAAAAAGACTTTGCTGGCAGCGCTAAATTTTTAGGGTTAGTTGAAGGTGAGTCTTGCCAAGAGAAAGCTCACCACGCGGCGCCGAACGAAATTGATGCCCGCACCGAAGCAAGACGGCAAGCCGATAAGCTTGGCGCTAATGCCATCATTTTTAGTCAATGTGTGCTAATCGAAGACGATCAAGCAGCAAAGCACTGCCTTGCCACAACGGTTTGTTATGGCCGTGCCTATCAGGTCGAGCAAGATAAGAAATGATCGACAGCGTTAAGGTAAATGTTATTGGCACTATCGACTCGCCGTACAAAGAGAAGTTCGCTATTCCTCGTCAACCCGGCATTGTCAGTGCAGCTCAAGGACAATTGCGCCTTACAGGTGCCGCCAATAACCCTGAGTTAGTGCGAGGCCTAGCGCAGTTTAGCCATATTTGGCTGCTGTTTATTTTTCATGGCACGCAAGCGCAAGGTTGGAAGCCTTTAGTGCGCCCACCGCGTTTAGGCGGCAATAAAAAACTCGGTGTCTTGGCAACACGTTCAACATTTAGGCCAAACCCGATTGGTATGTCGGTGGTCAAACTTGATCGCATTGAACAGCAAGTTGGTGGACAACACGGCTCGCAGGTTATTTTGCATATTAGTGAGTTAGACTTACTCGATGGCACCCCGATAGTCGATATAAAGCCTTATGTCCCTTATGCTGATATTATTGAAAATGCCCAAGGTGGCTATGCTCAAGAGTCCCCTAGCGATAATATAAGCGTAATTTATTCAAACGCTGCACAGTTAGCGTTAACTCGCGTTGACGAGCACTACCCGATGCTAAAAGATCTCATCACTCAGGTGTTAAGCCAAGATCCTCGCCCCGCCTATAAACAAAAAAAATTTGACGATAAGGTTTACGGCATGACCTTATATGATTTTAATATCAATTTTCAAACAACCGACTTAGCGACACTAGAGGTAATATCTATTGCGAAAACGACCCGCTCATAGAATATCTAAGCTAGGTGTCCGATTATCGCCACTATCCAGTACTCATTTATGTAAAACTAATTAACCTTAATCACCCGTATAAGGATAGGCGTTGAAGATCTTCAAGACTAAAAGTCATAATGCCAATATTGAACTACTGTTATTAGCCGCCATTTGGGGCGCTTCATTTCTGTTTATGCGCGTGGGTGTACCTGAGTTTGGTGCGATTTTATTTACCACATTTCGTACGGGTATCGCGGCGCTGTTCTTATTCGCTTGTTTAGCTTTCTACCAAGAAACGAACACGATGAAGGGGCATTGGCGCGATATATTTATGGTTGGCGCCCTAAACACCGCCATCCCTTTTTCCTTATTTGGCTATGCAACATTAACACTGACCGCTGGCACCACCTCAGTATTAAACGCCACCGCGCCTATGTTTGGCGCCATAGTCGCCTATTGTTGGTTAAAAGATAAATTGACCTTTAGTGCGGCGCTAGGGCTTGGTATTGGATTTTTTGGCGTCTACCTTTTGGTCTACGACAATTTACATTTTGCCAGTCAAGCACCTGAAGATGCCCATGATAATAATGTGCTTTTGCCAACATTAGCGGCCATGCTAGCAGCGCTTTGTTACGGTATTTCTGCAAATTACACAAAAAAATATTTAGCTAATATCAAGCCACTAGCCTTAGCTGCGGGCAGTCAAATTGCCGCGACGCTTATGCTACTGCCCTTAAGTGTGTTTTTTATACCTGAAGTCCTGCCCAGTGCAACCGCCATTGGCTCAGTGCTATTGATTGGGATTATTTGTACCGGTGTTGCCTATGTTTTATTTTTTCGCTTGATCGCGCAACTAGGTCCTGCCAAAGCGATATCAGTCACCTATTTAATCCCTGCTTTTGGCATCCTTTGGGGCGGGATATTTTTAGCTGAAAGCATCAGCTTAATGATGTTAATAGGTGCTGGCGTGATACTGTTTGGCGTGGCATTGACTACAGGTGTGCTCAAGCGAAAATAAAAAAGGCTGTTATCAAACAGCCTTTTTATCACTTGTACTACTGAGCAAGCATACTATTATTTTTGTTTGATCACCTTGCCTGCCTTCATCACAAAGTCAACATCAAGCAGTTCGTTAATATCATCTAACGGACTGGCATGCATGGCAATGATATCAGCAACTTTCCCCACTTCTAAGGTGCCGACATTTTTCGATTGGCCAATTAGGTCCGCACCATTGATGGTTGCTGAGATTAAAATATCTTGCGCGGACATACCGGCGGCAAACATTAGTTGGGCCTCTCGAGCATTATAGCCATGTTTTGACACGCCACTATCGGTGCCGTACGCTATTTTCACGCCCGCTTGGTACGAGCGTTTAAAGTTTTCGATCATATCGCCGCCAACCCGAATAGCCTTAGCCCGAATCGCTGGTGACATAAAGTCAGCGCTTTTTGCCATATTCACCACAGTATCGCCCGCCATTAATGTTGGCACCAAGTAAGCGCCAGATTTTTTAAACAGCTTAATACTTTCTTTATCGGCATAACTGCCGTGCTCAATACTGTCAACACCCGCACGTAATGCCGCATTTATACCTGCGGCGGCGTGAGCATGACTGGCGACTTTTCGTCCCAAGGCATGAGCGGTATTAACCACTTCTTTAATTTCATCATCAGCCATTTGCTGTCCGGTGCCGGTATCGGTATCAGATAACACGCCACCCGTTGAGGTGATTTTAATGACATCAGCGCCAAATTTGATCGCATGACGGGTCGCGCGCCGACAATCATAAGGACCATCACAGACGGTCTCTGCGGTGTGCAGCTTCATTAAATCAGGCGCCATGCCATCAACATCACCGTGTCCACCGGTAACGGCAACACTAGAGCCTGCCGCGATAATGCTTGGCCCATCTATCCAGCCACGTTTTACGCCATCACGTAGGGCAAATATTTGCTCAGCACTGCTACCTAAATCTCGTACCGTGGTAAAACCGGCCATTAAGGTTTTTTTAGCATAGTAAGCGCTTTTCATTAAGGTATCAGCAGCAGATAAATTAACCCGCTCACTATCATTATTCGGGCCCAGCTCGCCTTGTAAATGCACATGCATATCCATCAAGCCAGGCATAACAAAACTTGTCGACAAATCAATTAAAATCGCGTCTTTGGCAAAATCACTTACAGCAATAAAGCCTGCTTTAACCGCTGAAATTTTACCGTCGGTGATCACTAAAGTTTGTTGTTTAAGCGGCGCTTTATCGGCCGTAAGCAAAAGTTCTCCGGCATGAATAACCGAAGTTTGAGCCAATACTACCGGTGACAATGCGCAGCTTATCAGTAACGCTAACCTGCTGAACGCTGATTTAGAAATGAACATGTGCTGGACCTTTTTGTTATTTTTAATGACCTGAATGTATCAGTCACCATAACAGTATGACAAAAGAATAAGAAAGTGAATGCGATAAACGCAAAGTAAATTCAGTTCAATAACAGTCAACACTATTTGACACTCGCTAAAGTATAAACAAAAAAACCGGCATATAGCCGGCTCAAATATTCACAAAGCAAGGCGCTGTTTAGTGGTGGTGACCGCCTACGCCGTGCGCATGACCATGTTCAACTTCTTCCGCAGTGGCTGCGCGAACATCAACAACTTCTAAATCAAAAGTTAATACTTTGCCCGCTAATGGCGGATTAATATCAACCGTGACCATAAATTTACCGGCTTTAACCACGGTTACTTGACGTTGTCCGCCATCAGTTTGTACTGCAGCTGTCATGCCTGCTTGCCATTTTGCGCTCGGAGTCGGTAAACCTTGTAAATGTTTTACTGGCACCCGTTGAATCGCGTCTTCTTGACGCTCTCCGTAGGCCTCTTCAGGTTGTAAAGTTACCGAAAATTTATCACCGGCTGCTTTATCCGTTAATGCTTTTTCTACGCCAACTAACATATTTTTGTAACCGTGTAAGTAAGCGAGAGGGTCACCGGCATATGAATTTTCTATTTCAGCGCCTGCTTCGTCTTTAAGTGTGTAGTGAAACTGAACAACGGTTTTATCGGTAATTTTCATCTTATTTCCAAACAAGTATTAGCATTAATATGTCACAACTAAGTGACAGCAATTTTTATGAGAGTCTTTGAGCAGGAGTTTAGCAAAATAGTTATATAGGCACCACAAGCAATTAATGCCCACTTTCACGACTATGCCCAAACCAATAACACTAAGACACTGACAATAATTAACAGCATGCCAAGGTATTCTATGGCTGATATTTTTTCTTTAAAAAATCGATAGGTAATAAATAAAGTAATAAAAAACTCTACTTGCCCTAATGCTTTAACATACGCGGCATTTTGAAAACTCGCGGCGGTAAACCAACCTATCGAGCCGACCACACTGGTGATGCCAACAAACAAACATAATCGCCATTGACTAAACATTGTCGCCAGTTGACTTTTATCTTGAACATAAAGGTAAATAAGCGAAAATAGCGACTGAACTGTGATCATAAAAACTAAGGTCACCGCGGCACTTAATAATAAATCGCTATTTAAGGCCAAGCTTGATTGACGAATAAGCAGCGTCGTTATCGCTAATCCTAAGCCTGATGCTAAACCAAAGCCGGCGCCAGGATTTTTAAAGACATCTTGAAAGCGAAATTTCACTTTAGAAACTAGCAAAACGCCCACCACGCCAATAGCCACTGAAAACCAGCCCATATAGCTTAAGCTGGCTGAAAAAAGTAAAGCGCCGACAACAGCAACTTGAATGGCTTCTGTTTTGGCGAGGCTGGTGGCAACGGCAAAATTTCGATATTTAAATGCTGCGATTAAACAGACAGTACCAATAATTTGACTAACACAAGCAATTAGCGCGTATTGTAAAAACTGGCTATTTAATTCTGGCATTGGCAAAGCACGGTAATCTAGCATCCACCATAAATATAACCAGGCAAAAGGCAGTGCATAAATATACCTAACCCCTGTGGTTGCCATTGCATTGAGATGTTGTGTTAGCTGTTTTTGCCCAGCGGTGCGAATTGCTTGCATAAAAGCAGCAAGTAAGGTGAAGTAAATCCAAAGTTCCAAGTTAATTCCAAATATTTATATTTTTCATCTGGTTATTTTATGATTTAGCTCAGATAAAAACTAGCCTTCTCTATCAATAGAGCGCCAAAAGAGCGCCAATAGTCGATAAAATCCAACAATTACAGCTCACACGGTTAAGCAATTTATTAAATACCGGCACAGTAGAGATTCAGTTGCAAAGCAAAACAGGTTGTAGACGCTAAATAAAGGTCGAAACAAAAATCCCAAGGAAGCCTACTTATGCCATTGAGCAAAAATGGGCTTTTGTGAATAAAGATAGCAACAAATGTGGCAGTAAGTTTTATTTATTAAAAAAGTACCAAAAACACTCCAAATAAAATTTGAACCTTACTTCAACTAGCATAAGTGAACCTTAAAAATCATTCGATACATATCATGAAATGACTGTATTAACGTCTTCTGCGCTTTGTTGACGTTAGCTATTGGTCGTTCTTTAGGTCAACTGCTAGCCAATTACTGACATTAAGCTTTTGTGAATCCACGATCAAATACAAGGTGATTCTAACCAAAGTTTACTGATTGTTTGTGGGACTGGTTTAAGCTCATTATTAGTGTTTAATGAAACTATTAATATTCGTTATTGCCAGCATCATTTTATGCTTTGCTGAAGTGTTGGCAGAATGCACGTAGATAGAGGGTGGTGCAAAACTTTGGGTAAAAACAGCTTCTTCAATCCACAGTAGTACATCGTAACCAGTGCCATGTTCGTCATCACCTAAATCATGATCTAAACTGATTTCAGTTACTATATTTTGTTTGAGTAAGGCAATCGCTTCTTCTGGCCAATATACTCGGTGCCAACCTGCTGGGGTTTCTCTTTCATCATCTAAATAAACTTTCATTATTTACCTGCTTTTTTATTTAACAATACCTACATAGGTTTTTTTTAGATCTAATGAGAGGGGTGAAGTAGATATGTGGACAAGCAACTTTGCTTGGCACTGTGCTAAATTGTTTAGCTAAGCGTTTATTTAATAAATGCTGAAACTCCACCTTTGGTCTCATGCCGCCCATTGACCCTCCGTCATGACTAGCAAACACGTAAATATAAGCATACTTTTCTATATACTCCTCAATCAAAGTTATGCAAGGTTGGAAGCATTCATTGATTAACAGTTCTGCAAAAGTGGCGTATTTTATTACCGTATACTCAGGGGCGGTATGGTCAAGAATATAATAATTATCAGAAGTCATTTTAGGGGAAACCTCTGTGGGCATATTCATATCCCAAAGCTCATCACTTGGCGAAACGATGCCCGAAAAATCAATCAATAACTCAGCAGACTCATTATTAACACACCATTTTAGTCGAGCGTTTAAGCCGACAATGGTGTAATTATCTGAAAGTTTTGAACTGTCACACAGCTCAAATGTTAACTTACTTGTATAACGAGGAGAGTTAATCCAATCTTTAAATATTTTTCTTACATCGTTGTTCATAGGAAACCTTTATAAATTATTAGTTGTAAAATTTTTCATACCATCGCAAATAGAATTCTTTTAAAAAAGTCAGGCTTAATGCTTTTTCTGTGTTTTCTATTTCATGACAAAGACTATTTACTTGATTCGCAAGCCCTCGAATGTTGCCTGCTTCTTGCTGGCTAATAAAAGAGACTATTTCATTGGGTAATTCATAACCTCGCTGTAAAGAAAAATGTTTAGCTAACTGCCTTTTTAATGTGATTTCAGGCTGTGAAATAGTGACTTGTTTACACTGATTTAATAAAATCTTTATATTTGATTCAGGTAAGTCGTTTATTGATCTGTCAGCGGTAAAAACAACCAAAGTTTCTCTTAACAGGAGCGTTGACAAAATACCGTTTAATTCTGCTTGAGCATCAATATGCTCATAACCAAAGCCCAGTAAATATTGCATGTCATCAAGTAGTAAACAGTCGAGTTCTCTGTAACTTTCTTTAAATTTAGTTAACTCGTTTTGAGAGATTTCCTGTCGATAGCTAGTAACGAAGCGTTCTGTATGTATATGCTTAATTCTTATATTTGGCTGTTGTTCTAACAACTGATTTTCAATGGAATTTAGCAAATGTGTCCCACCTAGACCTGTATCAGAATATAGCCATAACCAATTGTGTTGATTATCAAGCTGAGTCACACAGTGCAATGCCGCTTGATAAGCTTCTTCGTTAGACTCTCCAACAATAAAGTTATCAAAGGTTTTACCTTCTCTAATATTTCTTTTTTCTAAATCCAAGAGTACCAGCGATTAATATTATGACTCGATAAAAGGACTATATCGTGAGCTGGCGACAAAGTTTGTCGCCTTACTGTTAGATACTCATATTTCTAATATTGGTAGGAGGTAATATGGATAAGGCTAATTTTTATTGTTATGCGGCAGGAAAAGAAAGTGAATCTATTTGTAATGATATTACCGGCGAAGTCAGTGGTGTAGATTGGCACTTAGGGAACATTGTTCACAAAACATTTACTCAAAAAGTCAAAAGTGCAGATTTGGTCATTATTGTTGCTAACCTCAATGATTCTTCCGAGATAAATAGTGTTAATTTTATGGTGGAAGTTGCAGAGAAGTTAAAAATTCCAACATTAGTTTATGCCATTTCCCCCATAAGGCTTGATCCTCAGGTTGGTCATAAAGCAATGTGGTTAACGCAATTTGATGATATTAGGAACGCAACTGTACTTATAGTGTTGGATTATGATTTACCGGCAAGTAACACTAATGAATCTACGACACTCACTCAACATTATACGAGTAAGGGGTTTGGCACTTTATCAACCCAATTGATAGTAGCGATTAGAGCTGTTACTGATCCCGTAATTAGACAAGAATTAATTGGTGTTGATTTCGATAATTATCGCTTGGCATTTGCTAATAAAGGTTTTTATCAAACTAAAGAATATTCTTATGAAGCTTTAAATCAGGCTGAAGAAAATAATGATAACTGGTTACAAGCAAGAGTGATTTTTGCAACGATATATTTAAAGAACAAAGATGCTCTTGATATTTATTCTTCAACTTCAAGTGCTATTTGTAATATGCTTAAAGGAAGTGATGCGTTGTTATTAGTTTGCCCTATTATCGAAGAATATGTTGAATCTTCGCCCTCTATTATTATTTTTTATAACTAATTAACTTCTACACAGCAGAAACAAAAAGGAATATTCATGGATAAGAAAGAAGCAGTGTATCGGACAGCATTACAGTTAGTAGAACATTTCACGGATTGCTTACAAATGAAAGAAAGAGGGGTTCATTCTAGAATATTTTCACACCTGTTAAATCCTGAGCAATACTTTGTAGCGGTTGGCCAGTCGCAAGAAGTCATTGACGGTGCCCCTGCACATATCGAACATATTGTACCTTGCGTAGTTATGGTTAAAGAATCATTTAAGCTTATTGAAAGTAACATGCCTAAGAGTGAAATAGCTGAGTTGATTGTTAAGCATTGGAAAATTGCTATTATATCTAAAGATCAAGCAAAGTACTTAGATACTAAAACAGGAGCCAACCTTAAAAATACAATGCCTGAGAATTGGGATTACAAAACAGGGGATACTTTTGCTCGACTAGATAAAGCGGGTATCCGATTACAACCGTTTTGAGTAAGTCGTATTATAAGTTCTGATAGTTTTAGGTATACAAATGCATAGCTGCACTTAGCTTTTCCCGCATTGAGTTGCGTAAACTCTTAGGTTTTAAAACTTCCACGTGGTTAGCTAAGCCTAATAGCCATGTTTCAAAATCATAATTCATGGTGATAGTGGCTTTTACTAGTAGCTTATCGCCCGTAGAGGATGGGTAAGGACTTGTTTGCTGATTTTCAGCTATAGGTGTTTCTTTAATTATTTCGGCAGCGAAGCCTGAAAATACTCCTTCAAATTCAATAGGAACATCGTTATAGGCTAAGCCAGTTGTACCGCTTAAAACGTACTTTTTGAGACTAAAGGATGTTGGGTAATTAAAACTTCCCCCCATATTTTTGCAAGAGGCTATACGATTCATAGCGAGCATTCTGATATCGTCATAACCGACGTATTGCACAATTAAATACTGAATATGCGCTCGAACTACTAGCCCGAAAGGCTGAACAGTGGCATTGCTTAGTTCACCACTTTTGTTTTTGTATTCTAATTGTAATAAATTTTCTACTAATAATGCGTCGTACACACAACAACGTACATCACTATCAATTTTTGCGGGTATTAATGGTTGACCTTTATTTTCTATATAAATCTTGTCTAACCAAGTCTTTAATTTGTTGTGATAACTAAGGTTACTTAATAGTTGTTTTGATTTTTCAAATAAACGAGTTAGGTAAGGAGAAAGTACATTGGGCATAACAGGCTGTACAAACTGCTCGATAATGGCAAAACATAATGCATCGGCTGGCGAAAGTTGTGCAGTTAAATACATAGAGTCTTTAGCTAACGACCACTTAAAGCCCTCTGGGCTATCGCCTGATTCGGTAATACCATATTGCTCTAGCTGTTTTAAATCACGTTGCAAGTTGCGTTTAATATTTTGCTCATCAATATCTTTATATGCATGCTGTTCGGCTAGCTTGGTTATGAGTTGATTCACCGTTAAAAACTTAGGGTAAACGGGCAGTAACTCTAGTAGCTCTAGATGCCTTACATTTAATTTTAAATTCACATTTATCCTTATTATAAAACAGCTATTATTACTCAAGTTAATAAAATGATATTACCTGTTAGTTATTAAAATATCTAAACAATATTAATTTTTTTTTAGTATTTTGTTGTTGATTAGCTTGCTATATTGGAAGTCAGGAACCAAGTTATTAAGATGTACCAATTTAGCTAGCCAGTTTAAACACTTCTATATTTATTTTTAGTTGCTTGATGTGACACAGTCCATGGAGGATGTATGAAAAAAGATCTTTTACTTAATTTAGCAAAGTTAAGACAATCGAAAGTATACGATGGATATAACCCAATATCTAATTACGCCAATGGGGGTTATGAATGTGATTATGTCTCGCCATACTCTAAGTCCGCTCATAATATAAATGCAGAGGTAATGGTTATTTTGCAAGATTGGTCTTCCGATGAAAATCTTCAAGGTGATGCGTGTGAGGAACTAAATCGCCTAGGCTATACACCATCAGTAAGAACAAATATAAACCTTAAAAATTTATTGGAAAAACACCTAAAATTAGATCTTAAAGATACTTATGCAACTAACCTTTTTCCATATATTAAAAAGGGAGGAATGAGCGCTCATATTTCCCCAAAAGATATGAAAAAAGCCGCTGTAGAATTTACTTTGCCGATGCTGAAAATTATTAAACCTAAAATAGCAATAGCCTTAGGTATGCAAACATTTAACTCACTCAGACAAAGCATAAATTTAAATAAAGTTTATAATATGACTGAAGCAGTTAGGAGTAGTTTTATGTATGAAAATACCAGAATATATTTTCAAGCACATCCTTCCCAACAGTCCCAAAACAAAAGAGGAAACTTGAATATCGTCAATGATTGGAATGAGATGGCTATGTACTTAAATAATAATTGATGTAATGAACGGTGATATAGACCTTAGGATCACATCATTAATGCTTGTTATTTATAAACATACTAATGCAGAGTAGCGACAATTTTTGTCGCTAACAAATTATATAATTTTACTTACCTATTTAATGTTCATATTAACAAATAGGTAAGTACCATTTAACTACGATACAAAATGCGAAGGAGGTAAGACTTAGATTATAGTGGCTTATTTCTTAATATTAATACAATAGGAAGCTAGGCCGATGCCTCAATCAATAAAGACAATTGATGAAAAGGGAATAAGTTTAAACCGAACAATGTTGTATTTTTGTTGTAATTACTTAGATGATAATTTTCCCGTAACCGATGAGGAACAAATGAATTATTTACTTGGTTTTTGTCAGCAACATAGTATTGAAACAGAAATTCTTGGCCCTCCATCTTGGTCTGGATTTTTAGCGGGGGGACCAATTTATGTCTATGTTAATGTACCTTACGATGAAAATGACGCTAATTACCAATTGTTATCTAAGGAGTTTGAAAATCCAGATGGTACTCCTAAATACTCTCATTGTTCATGGTATTTTAGTATGCCAGGATATTGGCAGGAACAAAGGAATAGGCACTTAGTTAGCTGACTTATGTAGGATTGGGTTATGCTATTTAGAGCACTAAAGCGCACGTTGCTTTAAATTTAAAATGTGTTTTAAAATAAGAGACTTAATGCAACTATTATTTATGTCCGCAATATCGGACTGTCCTTAATATTTATAGTCTCAATGACTGCTGTGGTGGCATCTTTGCCAGTCAGGTTATTCGACTAATTGGTAAAATTTATAGTCAAACAATGCATATTTATATCTGTGGGGAATGTCAGCTATCGTATCTAAGTGAACATAAAACAGGATGATTTCAATCGATTATTTAGGTCAGAAAAATGGCAGCTACTGCCCTTAGCGGTATACTTTAGAAATTAACTATTTCAAAGTTTACCTAAATATTTTGAATAAATTTTCCGTGCCTAAACGTAATAATTTTAGTTTCCGACTTTATTTAATGGTTTCAAGCTTTATTTAGACCCCACAAGGTCAACAAACACTGGTCGAACCTGTTGTATTTTTCATACTAACAAGGTACTTTAATACGAGATAATTCTCCCTAGTGCCTTTTTTGATGATCAAACTACATTGCTTAAATGGTTATATCCAAAATATATATCTAGCCGAGTACCCTGATAAGTTGTTATTACTCGATGGCTGTTGCCGAGCTGACATCAGTGTTATAGAAGCGTTTGTCGCTAATGAACTTAATCGTTCGATGGCAGATCTCGCTTTAGTGGTCGTTACTCATATGCACCCCGATCACGCGGGCGCTGCACAAACATTGCGCAAGAAATATGGCTGTAAAGTAGCGGCAGCGAATGTTGCTGGCCAATGGTATTCGGGAATTGACGGTAAATTAATGCACCTAACCGATATGCTGCTGACGTTGTGGGTGGCAAGTCGTAAGAAAAAAGCGAAAAAATTTATCTATTATTCAAGTGTATTAACACCAGATTATTATCTAACAGATCAGCAGTTTTTGCCGGGATTTGATGACTGGCAGGTGCATTTTACTCAAGGGCATACCGACCGAGATATTTCATTGTACCATCAAGCTAGTGAACAAATTTATGTCGCCGATTTAATGGTGAAAGTCAGAGATGCCTTTATTCCACCCTACCCGGTTTTTTACCCTAAGCGCTATCTGCAATCGCTGAAAAACATTAACGCTTTGAAGGTAAAACATATACTTTTAGCGCATGGCGCAAAAGTTAAATTAACGGATAGACAATGGCAGCACCTGATAGCACTCGCACCAACCAAACCTGTCACGCATTGGCGTTCAGTAAAAACTAAACTAAAGCGCGTATTGCTCAATAGCTAATATTGGTAAGCTATTGCAAGCTATAAAGCATGTTATACCATGCTTTATAGTGCGGCCATTCTAGCTTTGGTAAATCCAAGCTAAGAACGATTTTGACTCATTTACGTTAGTAAATTTGATTAATTTTGTGCCTTTTTGATCGGTTACTGCAACACTGTTTTTGTTAACAGAAATTGATCGTACTGGCGATGCGATCGAATAGATCGTACCTTGATATGTATATGACATAATAAACTCTTTTAAAGTGCGTTTGAACGCATGAACAAAAGCTATATTATTGTATAATGGGACTTTTTTTATTTGAAAAAATAACAACTTTTCACGAGTAAATAACTCGAAAAATCAGACAATAATTTAAGCTTAATAAATTAAGTGATGACTAACTGTGAAAGGGAAAGGCAAAACACGATTTTATAAACAATCGGTTAAATAAACTAGATGGGAATAATTAACGTTTGGACTATAGCTTTAATAATTGTATAAGTAAACTCTTTTAATTACTTTTGAGATAACACTATTGAATGTAAGCTAAACAATTGCAATTTAATAGTGCTAGCTGCTTAAAGCTGATGAGGTAAAATAGCGCAAGGATAGTGAGAATTTACAGACACCACACTAGAAGATTATTGACAGGGATAAATTGCATCAAAACATCAAGATATCATTGGCTATATAAATTAAAACACAGTTTTAGCGACAACACTAGTTTGTCTAAAATTGCTAAATGCCTTTGAATATTGCTTTTCTGTTACTTAGCTTTATCGATTATAAAGCGCTTAGCTATTTCGGATGCCGGCAAAGGTTTAGCAAATAAGAAGCCTTGGTATTGCTGACACTCTAATGTTCGTAAAAACTCCAGTTGGGCTTCCTCTTCTATGCCTTCTGCCACGACCATTAAATGAAGGCTATGAGCCATGTTAATAATCGCTGTACATAATCGTACTGATTTTGACGACTGAGGAATGAGATTAATAAAAGCACGATCAATTTTAAGTGCGTCAATAGGCAGCTGTTGCAAATAAGACAATGAAGAGTAACCGGTTCCAAAGTCATCTAAAGAAATTTTAACGCCCATATTTTTTAGCTTTAATAAGACATTACAGGTCATGTCGATATCTTTTATTAGCGTGCTTTCAGTAATTTCCAATTCTAGACACGCTGCAGGTAAATTTGATTTTGCCAGAGCGCTTTTGACATTTTCAACTAAATCAGACTGTTGAAACTGCAACGCGGCAATATTTATCGAGACAAAGCCACGCCAGCCTTGCTGATACCAAAGCGCTCCTTGCTGGCAGCCATCGTTTAGCACCCACTCTCCTATTGCTAATATTTGCCCGGTTTCTTCCGCAATGGGAATAAACTCCCCTGGAGAAACTAAGCCACGTTTTGGATGACGCCAGCGCACTAATGCTTCAAAGCCATCAACACTATTGTCGGCGACTGATACCCGAGGTTGAAAAAATGTTTCGAATTGATTTTCTTCAATAGCAACTTTTAATTCATGTTCAATACTGATCCTTTGCATAAATAAAGCATTCATTTCTTCGTTATAAAACCGGTAGCCTTTTTTAGCATTACGTTTTGCTTCATACATTGCAAAATCAGCGTACTTTAATAACTCAGACGGCAGTTCAGCATGATCGGGATAAATTGCTACCCCGACACTGGCTGAAGTAGTAACTTTTTGGCCATTTAACAGGAAAGGCTGAGCAAGCTCTGCCAATAACCTGTCTAGTGTCGGTAACACTTCTTCAGCGAATTGGACCCGTTCAATGATAATCGCAAATTCATCACCACCTAAACGCGAACAACGATCGGTACTTCGTAATAACTTTGTTAGGCGAGACGAAACAGCTTGCAACAATTGGTCGCCTACAGCATGGCCTTGGGTATCATTGACCAACTTAAATCCATCTAAATCGAGATACAATAAAGCGACTTTTTCGCTAAAACGTTTTGCCATGTCAATGGCGTGCTTGAGGTGCTGATGAAAGAGCGCACGGTTGGGTAATCTTGTTAACTGATCGTAATCAGCTAAGTAGCGCAGCTGTTTTTCCGTTTTTTTAAGATCGTCGATGTTTTTGCGCGTACCGGCAATAACTAGGGGAGCACCCTTTTTATCAAATTCGACGATGCGTCCACGCGAAAGCATCCAACACCATTGATTTGTACTTGGGTTTGTTATTCGGTATTGAGCTTCGTAATAGTCTTCGGCGCCCTTAATGTGCCTTTCGAGTCTATCCCTTATGCGTTCTTGATCATCAGAGTGAACCTGGCTCATTAATAAATCAAAATCAATTTCATTCTCTATTCTTGAGCTTTCTATATTGGCAGTATTAGTGCTGTATATCTTATTGAGTTTTATATTCCAACGCCATAACACATCACCACTGCCCCACAGAACATCTCTGAGCCTTGCCTCGCTTGCTTTGATCTTTTGAAGATTATCTAATTCAATTTTTCGTTTATTTTTTTGCACTCTAATAATTAGCAGTAAAATCGTTACGCCACTGAAAAAGTATATAAAATAAGCCCAATAGCTGCGATAAAAAGCGGGATGCATGACGATATTAAGTGACGCTACCTTGTTACTCCACAAACCATCTCGGTTCGTGCCCTGAACTTTTAATTGATATTGTCCTGCGGGTAAGTGAGTGTAGTAGGCTTTATTTTCCGTACCTGGATAAAGCCAATCTTCGTCATTACCTACGAGTTGGTAGCGGTACTGATTGAGCTCAGGACTGGCAAAGTCTAGACTGGAAAACTCAAAAGTGACTAAGGTATCAAGCGGATTAAGCTCAATAACTTGCTCATTATTAAGTGGCGAAAAGCCTGCAAAAGGCTTATGAAGATGACTAACGCCCGTGACACGAACTAGTGGTTGGTAATGACTAGGCTTTAGTATCTCAGGTTGAAAGCGTCTAAGGCGAGAATCTCCTAAATAAATACTGTTATCCGCGCCAAGTTTTATCGCACCTTCTCGATAGCCTAGCTCATTTGCGTTAAGATTCGAATAGCTACTAATTTCGTTACTTTCGGTATTTATAGCGCCAAAATGCTGATGACTAACAAACCAGAGCTGATTGTTAGCGCCAGCACGTAAACTATATATGCGATTTGACGGTAAGCCCTGCTGCTTGGTGATATAGCTTATATTGGTATCACCGTCACTATTGGTTAATATTTTATTAATTCCACCATTTCCCGTTGCGACCCAAATAGCATCATCCACCTCTATTAAGCCATAAATGTGATTATCTGACAGTCGATGAATGTTTTCGTTGGTGGCATACACAGTAACGGCTTTGGTTGTCATGTTAACCCGATACAGCCCAGTAGTACTGCCAAGCCATAAGTCTCCACGTTTAGAGACAAGCAGACTGGTAAAATACTCGACATCGTTAGTCAGTTCGTTGTCTGCAGCGTCGAAAACTAACCTTTGTTCGCCACTTAGCGGATTAAATAGAAATACTGACTTATCAGTACCTGTAACGTAAAACCATTGTGATGATTTTTCGACTATCGTATAGAAAGCGCTGGCAATAGCTTTGCTTGGTTTAGCCTGAATGGCTCTAAAATGGGTAAACTTTCCACTGGCGATATCCAGTAAATCCATGCCATTGTTGGTTGCCGCAAGTAAATAGTTTTCGCCCACCAACTGCAAATCCCAGATCGGACCGGCGGTAATACTGCTGTCATCATTTGCGTCATGGTAAAAATGTTTAATACGGTTATCTTGGCGGTCCCAACGTTCAATGCCATTTTCTGTGCCGAGCCAAATCTTATTATTTGCCGACTCTTCAATCGCGAATATCATGCCATTGCCAATGCTACTTGGGTCGTTAGGCAGGTGTGATACGGTTTGAATATTAAAATTTATCGGGTTAAAGGTTGCAATACCGGTAGTACTCGCAATCCAAACCAAACCTGAACTATCGCCAAAAATGTTTGAGATATATTTATTTGGTAACGAACTTTTCAAGCCTTGACGATAGACTCCTTGAAAAACCTCGCCAGTATCGGGATCATAAACACTCAGGCCTTTGTCCCAATATCCTATCCATATTTTTTTATCATGTCCTTGATATAAGCGCCAAATCTCGTCTGATCGTATGCCATATTCAGCGGCATTCGATTGCCTGAGGTTTATTACGCTTGCTCCGGCGTTGTCGAGTTTAAATACTCCATCACCAAATGAGCCAAGCCATAATTGTTTATTGTCAGTGATTAACGCAGATGTGATATGTGCTTGACCAATTTTTCCATCCACTCTTTTAAACACATCAGTTTTGGGGTTTATATCAAACAAACCTTCGCTACTGCCAAGCCATATTTTTTCATCATTTAGCTGTATCAACACGCGTGGAATACCAATGAGTGCATCCGTTTCGTCAATTAAGTTCTTAGCATTGAAGTGTGTAAAGCGCTTTAATTTAGGATTTAATCGCGAAACCCCACTAAATGTGCCAAACCACAAGTTATGCTCTAAATCTTCAATGATAACGCGGACATTATCATCAAGCAGGCTATTGCTATTTAAAGGGTCATGGGAGATTCGCTTGAGGATATGTGTGCTAGGAGTGAGTTTATAAAGCCCTAGTGATGTGGCAAACCAAATATTTCCAGCTGAATCTTCAAGCGCGGTGTAAATATTTGCATTTAAAGGCGAGATCGCTGGCGGGTTTTTAACATTAAACTCGATTAATTTTTTGCCATCAAATAAACGGGCACCTGAAGTGGTACTGACTAGCATAAACCCTTGACGGAGTTGGGTAATATCGTTGACATGAGGCGAAGGTAATGCGTTGTTATTTGCCAGGTGCTTAAACTCTAGCTCACGGGCATCAACCGAGTAAACTATACTCAACAATAAAATAACAAGGCTGATATTTATGATTATTCGCACTGTATCCTCAAAGGATCGGCTTACACCATAGCTATAATGAGACGACACTTTAAATAAGCGGTAAATATACGTTAACGCATATTTTTTATTTTTACATCTCTTTTATCACCTTTAACCTAGCAGTATGCCGTCAAAAGCGCCTAAAATTTGATAGGTTATTTAGCATACACCATCATTTAATTCCCTTGATAACGATAACACTCAGCAAGCTCACTGATGCCTAGACCGCTGTGCTTTTTCACTTCAATTTGCACATCAATGCGTTTTTTTAACGCCTCAACATGGCTGATCACGCCAATCATTTTACCACTGGCATTCAGTGAATCTAGCGCCGACAGCGCTATTTCTAGGGTATCGTTATCTAAAGTGCCAAAGCCTTCATCAAGAAATAATGAATCAATACTGGTTTTAGCGCTGACTAAATCGGATAACGCCAGTGCCAGCGCTAAACTCACTAAAAAGCTTTCGCCGCCCGATAAGGTTTTGGTATCACGTACGCTATCGGCTTGCCAAGTATCGAGTACTTCTAACGCTAAACTGTCAGATGCTTGGCGTTGTAATTGATAACGGCCATGCAGGCGATTAAGTTGTTGATTGGCTAAATAGACTAAATGCGCCAGCGTTAAGCCCTGGGCAAAGCGCCTAAATTTGGCGCCATCTGCGGCGCCAATTAAGCCATTAAGATGCGAAAGATCATCCAGTTCATCTTGTTGCTTAGCAATGTTAGCAAGTAGTGCTTGCTGTTCTTCACGCTGCTGTTGATCTTGCGCTAATTGCTGGCTTAATTGCCCTTGGCGAATTTGCAGTTGCTTCAACACTTCCGCACACTTGGCGGCTTTATCATCAAATTCTGCGATCGCTAAGTGTTCATCAAGCGCGGTATTTTCGGTAAATAATAGCGCGGTAAATACTGACTCAATATCTTCTAATGCCTGCTCGACATCAGCACTTAATACTAGGTTGTCCGTGTGTTCAATATCGGCAAGCAATTGCCTAGTCTCAGCCTCTAGCTGTTGTTTATCTTGCGCTAATTGCACTAATTGCTGTTGTGCTTGCTGTAATTGCGCATTGGCTTGCTGTCTTTGTTGCTCAATGTTTGCCTGTATGGCTTTTAAGCTTTGACGCTGCTCTTGGCTTAATAATGCCGCCTTGAAGTCATCTTCAGTGGCAAAATCACTGCCGGCTAATTGTGCTTGCCAGCTCTGCAAAGCTGTTTGCTGTTGTGGTATCAAGCGGTTTATCGCCTCGACATGACCATTTAACTTACCGATGACATTTTGTTGTTGATTTTTTTGCTCGTTAACGCTGTTTTGCTGTTTTAGTAACGCCTGGGCTTGTGCTTGTTGCTGTTGCTTTAATTGCTGTCGAACTTGTTGCACATCTTGCTCGGCAAATAAGCTCTGGCGCTTGGCTTGGTTGTCATTAAGCTGTTGCGCTATCACCACCAACTCGTCGTTTAGCGTTTGCTCAGCGCCAGTTAGTTGTTCAACTTTACTGGTCATTATCGCCAGTTGTTGTTGCACTTGTTGGAGCTGCTCATTATCTGTGCTGATGGCTTTAAGCGCATCTTGATACGCGCGGCTTTGTTGCTCGAGCTCATGCAACCAGCTTTGCTGTAATAACACGCTTTGTTCAAAGTCATTTTGCGTTAATTCATCCGGCGCTAACTCATCCGACGCTAACTGGCCCTCAGGGTCGGCAATATTTGACTGAGAAAATACGGCAAAACAGTCAGGCATAAGCACCTGAGCGTCTGTTAATAAGGCGCTTAATTTTTGCCACTGCTGTACAATTTGACTAAGTTTGTCGTTAATATTTTGCTTGTTTTGGGCAATGTTTTGCTCAAGCTGGGTAAACTGCACGGTTTGCGCTTGCAGCTGATTAGTTAAATTTAGCACCTGTTTTTCTAAGTTAGATACTAAGCTTAACTGTTGCTGCTGAGCCTGTTTTAATTGCTGTAATTGACTATTGGCGTTATTAAGCTGTTCAAAACGCGCTTGTCTTGCTTGAATATTTGCTGCTATTTCGCTAGCTGCCGACAACTCGACATCAAGGGTTAATAACTCACGCTGCGTTAGCCACTGCTCAGCCAAGTATTGTTGCTCTTGTTGCTTTTGGCTTTTATTCTTAGTGACTAAGGTTAGGCGCTCTGTGAGCCGCTCTTGCTCTGCAGATAAACGCTTGCCTTGACTTTCAAGTTGCTCTAGCTGCTGGCTAAGTTGGGTTAACCTGTGTTGTTGTTCACTGTCAGCTGCGCTACTTTCACTGAGCGCTTGATAGTCGGCAATGGCTGGATGCTGCTCTGAGCCACATAACGGACACGCCTGTTCGGCTATTAAGTTGGCTCTGTGTGCACTTAGCGAGCGGATGGTTTTTTCTTGTTCAACAATTAATTGTACATCGCTAAAGGCCGCTTTTTCGCGCTTATATTCTGCTCTTAAGGTCACCAGTTGCTCAGCTAAACTAGCCGATTGCTGATGATCGTTTTGCAGCGCTTTGTCGATATCATCTAATTCAGCGCTTAAGGTCTGGTAACGTTGGGCATTTTGCTGCACTTGTGCTTGGGTCGCAATCGTCGCTTGCAAGCGTTGTAAATGCTGAGCAAGCTCTTGCTCATTTTGACACTGGTATTGCGCTAGCAGCTGAGATAACTCATGTTCTTTACTACTTAAGCTCGCTTGCTGCTGTTTAAACTCACTGTCAAGATCTACTAATTCTTGCTGTTGTTGGCTTAATGTTTTCGCTAATAAGTCCGCTTGCTGTTGCATGGTTGTGCCTTGCGCCGACAACTCAAAGCTTAGGTGTTTTTCTGCCGCCAACTGACCAATCATATTACGCCATAACGGCAGCTGCTCGGGTAATGTGGCTAAATACTGTTGCTGAGCAATAAAGTCTTGCGCGTTAGCGATCTTAGCTTGTTGTAATTGCTTGTCACTGGCTAACTTTTCTAACGCTTGCTTGGCCTCAGTTAACGTGGCGTGAGCGGTCTTGACGCGCGCGCTTTGCTCACTTTTCTGCTCTGTTAGCTGGCTAATTTTGCTATCAAGTGGCAATACTTGTTCAACAATAAGCTGTTCTGTCGCCTGCTGCTCAGCGCTAAACTTTTCATGGCTTAGCAACACCTCGCTCAGTGCTTGCTCTGCACTAGTGAGCGTGACCTCACTGTTTTTTACTTCTTGTTCAAGCAACTCTGCCTGCGTTTTAAGTTCAGCAAGCTGTTGATTAACATAACTTAGCTGCTGATATTCCGGTCGTAAATTTTCCGCCGGCTCTGATAAAGCTAGTGCCTGCAACTGCTCCGCATGTTCTTGATGTACTTGCTGGGCCGTACTTTGTTGTTGCTCAGCTAAGCGCTGTTGTTGATTAGCGCTTTTCATATTCAGCAACCAATTACGCACTTGCTGCCAATGGGCAATTTGTGCTGCTAATGGCTGCTGTTGTGCGCTTACCTTGCTGAGCTGAGACGATATTTGCTGTTGTTGCTCCGCGCTTAATAATTGCATGCCACTACTTTTAGCATGCAAAAGCTTTAAATCATTACTGGCATCTTTGTGTTGCTCGAAAACCGCTTGGGAAATATCGCCATAAATTTCACTACCGGTTAACTCTTCTAATAGCTCGGCGCGGTCGTTGGCGGGAGCATTTAAAAAAGCCGCGAACTCGCCTTGCGATAACATCATCGACTTTCTAAAACGAGAAAAGTCTAAACCGGTTATTCGGGCGATTTCACTGCGAATATCCGACACTTTGCTGGCAATTACTTGCGCTTCGCCGCCGGTATTATTATTTTCACCATCACCTTCGCTATTAGCTGTAGCGACTATTTTGGCTAGTTCTGCGCTCGGTTTTTGTAAATTGCCCTCAACACTGTTTTTTGCGCGGCGTTGACTCCAAAACGCGCGATACGCTTGGCCTTTTACTTCAAACTCCACCTCGGCCAAACAATTGGCGGTATGACGGGTCATCAGCTGGTTTTGCTTATCTGAAATGCTTAAGCGCGGCGTTTGATGATAAAGCGCCAAGCACATGGCATCGAGTATGGTGGTTTTACCTGCACCGGTTGGGCCAATAATGGCAAACAGCGCACTGCTGTCAAAAGGCGATTGGGTAAAGTCAATTTTCCAATGGCCTTTTAGTGAATTGATATTTTCAAAACGCAGCGACAATATCTTCATTATTTTTGCTCCGCTTTTAGGCTGATCTTCGAGCTAGCCTCTACATCGTGCTGCTGCGCTAAGGCGCGCTTTGTTGAGCTCGCTAATTGTGTTTGCTCGGCAATTTCACAATATAAGCTATTTAAGCGCACTTTACGTGCTTGCTGTTCATCACTTTGCCAGTGCTCTAATGCCATACGGGCATCGAAAACCTCTTGAACACTTAGCTCACTTAAGGTGACTTTTTTCTCATGGCTGGGCATTTGTTGACGTGAGGTTTTGCTACGCCTAACCAGTAATACCTCTACTGGCAGCTCTGCGACAATTTGCTCAATACGGGCGCTTAAATCTTGTAAATATTCTGCGCTGTCAATTTCAATATCGAGCCAAATTTTTTCTTCGAAAGCGATGGCGTTACTTTTATCATCCGCGTTTACTGCCTCAGTGCTTAGTGCGGCGACAACGGCTGCAATGTCTTCAGACAAGCTATCTAACTGAGCTTTTACCATAGCCAAAGGCTGAAAGCATGGCACATGCGTTAATGTGACATCACTGAGTTTACCGTCTTTAAATTCTGCAATAACGATGCTTTTTTGGGTATTCGCCTCATCAAAGCTTAACGCTATTGGCGAGCCGCTATAGCGGATATGCTCACTTTTAGTAACTTTTTGTGGTCGATGAATATGGCCTAAGGCAATGTAATCAGCAGCAGGAAATTCGCTGGCCGGAAAGGCTTCTAAGGTGCCAATATAAATATCGCGCACTGACTCACTCGTTGATGCGCCAATGGTGGTTAAATGGCCCGTAGCAATGATCGCTAAGCGCGTGCCTTTGGCTTGATCAGCGCTAGCTAAGGTCTGTGCCTGATTAAATAAGCTGTGGTAATGCTCGGTAATAGCGCGCTGCAATGATTGTTGCTTTTCACTGGCGGATTGTCCGGCATAACTTTTAACAATATCACGCGCTCGAATAAACGGAATGGCGCAGATCACAGCTTGCTGCTCAGTTTTCAGGCTCTTGAGCACAAATACCTGCTCAGCCATATTGTCGCTAACGGCCGAGACCACCCGCGTTGATAATTGCTGCAATAGTTTTTGTGACTCAGTCAGCATAGCCACCGAGTCATGATTGCCGGCAAGTACCACTAGCTGACAACGCGTTTGATGCAACTTAGCAATAAAATCAAAATACATCTCGCGGGCATAACTTGGCGGTGTGCCAGTATCAAAAATATCGCCCGCGACAATAATGGCGTCAATCTGCTGACTTTCTGACTGCTCAATCAACCAATTTAAGAATTGTTGATGCTCACGTGCGCGACTTTTGCCGTAAAAATGTTGGCCTAAATGCCAGTCAGAAGTATGAATAATTCGCATAATGCAGAGCACGCCAAAGTCATAAAAATCAAAGCAATTATTCTACCGACTCTGACACGCGCTGACTAGCAGCGAGTCAGAAATATGGTTAATTAAATTCCTCAACTATACTTGCCCTAGGGATGTAGCAGAAACCATTACGAACGTTATTGTTGGCTTGCACTGTAAAAGAGGAAAGCAATATGGAAAATCAAATTGTTTGGGTTGATATTCCCGTTATCGATTTAGCTCGTGCTATCGAATTTTATAGCGCGCTACTTAATGGTGAAGTTAAAAAAGAAGAGTTTGAGCATTTCCCCGTTGGCATATTACCGCACGCGCAAACCAATGTCTCAGGGTGTTTAGTGCCCTCACCACCCGAGCAAATTTTCACCTCAGGTCCGCTGATTTACTTTAATGTTAATGGCCGACTTGACGATGCGATTAAGCAATCAGAAATGCATGGCGGCCGACTTGTCGATGATAAAATGTCATTAGGTGGCCATGGTTTTCGCGCCATTATTCATGACTCTGAAGGCAACCGCATTGCCCTGCATAGCAATACGCTTTAATTTTACAAAACAACTTAAAGAAGCTGTCAGTAAAAAAAACAAGCTGTCAGCTGTCAGTAAAAACAAAAACAAGTTGTAAGCTGTCAGTAAAAAGCAAAAACAAGTGCTAAACTAAAAACTAACCAACCGTTGCTGATAGCTGACAGCTCAAAACTTACCGCTGCCTTGTTTTGCTGACAGCTGGCAGCTTAAAACTTACCGCTAGCTCGCTTTGCTGACAGCTCAAAACTTAAAACTTACCGCTCTCTTTCTAACTATTTATTAAGTAAACCCAATTAAATGCAAATGAGTTTAATTATCATTTGCATCAAATAAAAAACACCTTTATACTTTTTCAAATGCAACTAATTCTCATTACTATCTAGGTTTTTTTATGAAAAATTTCACTTTAGTGGCCATGGCCTTGGTCAGTACCGCAGCGTTAGCGCAGCAACCACAAAGCATGACACCTTCTGCAGAAGATTACTTAGCACAACAAGAAAAAATCGCGAACATTGAGCAGCAGCTTATGGCTTTAAAGTCGCAATCGGCCCAAATGCTAGCCACCCAAAAAGCCGACTCTGCACTGCTGACGAATAAAAACTGGCAAATTAAGTCTTACGGCAGTGTTCGCTATAAAAACGAAGAAGTCTTTAGAAATACCCAAGATCTAGATCCTAACCGACGCGCAAGTACTGATCTGGAAAGAGTGGTACTTGAATTTAGCTATGATTTCGACCCGAAATGGCAAGTGGAATTAGAGCTTGAATATGAGCACGGCGGTACGGGTGTCACGCTTGAATACGACGGCTTCGAAGAGTTTGGTGAGTTTGAAAGTGAAATAGAAGCAGGCGGCGAAGTGGTGGTTGAAAAGCTTCAGCTGCGTTATCAGGCTAATCAACATTTAGCGGTAAAAATTGGGCGAATTTTTGTACCGGTTGGCTTAGGCACAGATTTACATAAACCACATCAATATATGACGGCTGAGCGTCATTGGAGCGAGGCCACCATGATCCCACAAACCTGGAATGAAACTGGGGTAAATGTCAGCGCTAATTGGCAAAACTTTACTGCCCAAGCGTTGCTAACCACGGGGCTGAATTCTGAATATTTTCGCACTTATCAATGGGCAGCTACAGGCCACCAGAAGCGTTTTGAACAAGTAAATTCCGATGATTTAGCCGTCACTTTTCGTCTTGATTACGGTGATATAAAGCAAGGAAATGGTTTAGGCTTTAGTTATTACACCAGCGATACTACAGGTAATCGCAATAACCAGAATAACATGGCCGGCAAAGGTAACTTAGAAATTTTTGGCCTGCACGGTGCTTTGAGCACGGGCAATTGGTTGGCACGAGGTCAGTACCTTTTCGGTCAATTAGACGATAGTGCTGCGATTACCTTAGCCAATAAAACTACCCCTGGTTTAAAACCCGGCAACTTTGCCCAAGTGGGCAGCGAGTCGGAATCCGCTTTTGTTGAAGTAGCTTATAACGTGCAAGGCCTTTTCGGTTTATCGTCGCCACTACATCTATTCGGCGCATTTGATTACGCCAACCCCATTAAAAAAGTCGCAAATGGCATCGCTACTGCTCGCTTTGATAAACAAGAGCTAGCACTAGGCATTAATTATTTCCCTATTCCTGAACTGGTCTTCAAAGCACAGGTTGCTCAGCAGCAATATGCCCAAGACAATCTCGATAACACCTATTCTGTGGCGCTATCTTTGGGCTATTTCTTTGCGATTTAAGCCCCGCTTAATTACCCAACCATGAAGATAAATAACATAAAAAACAATTATTAAACTTTTAAATAGGACATAAGATGTACGTAAAAAAATCTCTCATCGCAACAGCTTTATCTGCCATTATTTTAACCGCGTGTGGCGGCGGTTCATCAGCAACTGATATCGTCAAGACGCCAAGCCCTGATAGCAGCTTTTCATTCAACGCCACTGAAATGATCACCAATTTAACCAATGACGTGATAGTTGCCGGTTATCTGTCGCTAAGCAACAAAGCCAACGAGTTTCACTTAGCGACCTTGACCTTAAGCAATAGCCCTAGCACTGAAAGCTTAGCCGCAGCTCAACAGGCTTGGCGCGCTGTTCGAACGCCTTGGGAGCAAGGTGAAGCGCATATTTTTGGCCCCGTAGATGCACTGTCAATCGACCCACATTTAGATACTTGGCCGTTAAATACCAATGACTTGCAAGCCTTATTAGCGTCTCAGTCGGGTTTTACGGCTGAGCAAGTAAAATTATTTAATGACGACGTGCAAGGCTTTCACACTATGGAGTTTTTATTATTTGGTGATGGCTTAACAGACAATGTAAAAACCATTGATGAGATGACTGCCTTAGAGCGAGAGTATTTAACCGCTACCGCGGAAGTTTTTAACGAATATGCGCAAGCGTTGGCCGATGCTTGGACGGTTTCTTATGATCCGAGTAATAGTAACTCGCCTGCCTACAAAGATTTACTCTTAACGCCAAATAATGATGTTTATGCCTCGCAATTGGGTGTGGTTGAAGAATTAATCAACGGCATGCTTGGCATTATTGATGAAGTGGGTAACGGAAAAATTGCCGAGCCTTTTGGCACCAGTTTAACCACCACAGATACCTCATTAGTGGAATCACAATACAGTTGGAATTCTTTAGCAGACTTTGCTGATAACATTCAAGGCGTACAAAATGTCTATCGCGGTGAATTTATCAATGCTGCCGATAAACAAGGCATTATTGACTTTATCGCAGCAGCAGACGCAGAGTTAGCCAGCAAGATTGATAACCAAATCAATGACGCTATCCGCGCTATAAAAGCCATTGCTGGCGACAATAACTTACCCTTTAGACAAGCCATTAATGACGCAGATGCCCGTATTAGCATACAAAGCGCCATTGATTCACTGTCAGTAGTACAAGCGTCATTTGAACGCGAGGTCTTGCCACTGCTCACGCGATGGCAAGCAAGCTAAACACAGCTCATTTGATTAGCAACCTTATGCGGTATCGATAAAAGCGCCAGGTGCAAGGACGCACTGTTTTATCCGTCTCTCAAATTTTACTAAAAAGTTAACTGCAATGAAAAAAATAAAGCTGATGGCCGTGCCGCCAAACCTGCGATTAAGACTGTCGCCTTGTCTTTTGCTGCTCATTATCACGCTCAATGGTTGTGGCGGGGAAAGCGCTGAAACGGCCACCACGCCATCAACAACACCTGAAGTCACTTACCCTGATTATGCGCAGGTTCGCTTGTTAGCCGGCGCAGCAACAGCGAACAATGCCAGTGATTCTGGTCACGGCTTTTCAAGCCCTATTGCGACGTTAACCCAAGCGGAATTGACTCGTCACCTCAGCGGTGATGCGCATTTTGAAAGCTCGTTTACCACAGCACCCAACAATGCCCATCCTGAACTCGACGGCTTAGGGCCAGTCTTTAACAACCAAAACTGTAATGCTTGCCATCAACGAGATGGCCGGCCAGCAACTTTAGCTGTGCCAGCGGGCGAGCAGCGCCTGCTTTTAGGGGCTAATGCCGGTATTTTCCTGCGCATTAGCCTAGACGATGGCCATTGTGACCTGCCGTTAGCGGCAAATAACTATTGTCAAAATACTCCCGTTGATGGCTTTGGCACACAATTATTTCACCGCGGCGTGCTAAAAGCGCGTGATGATTGGCAAATACAGCCATTTATTGGCCAAGCAAATGTTTTCTTATCATACGATTATCACACCCTGACTTACCCTGATGGTGATACCGTGACACTGAAAAAACCTGTCTTTGCTATTGAGGCTCCTTATGATGTTAGCGATGAAAATCAACTCAACAGCGCGCTACTGCAAAGTAATGTCCGATATAGCCCAAGAAATGGCATGCCTATTTTTGGTTTAGGCTTACTTGAGCTGATCGCCGAAGCCGATATATTAGCGCTCGTCGATGAAGATGACGCGGATCATGATGGTATTTCAGGTCGCGCCAACTGGGTGTTCGACGCAGTGAAAGAACAAGCGGGTGTACAACCGCCGGTATCTTTAGGGCGCTTTGGCTGGAAAGCCAGCACCCCAAGTGTACGCGTGCAATCGCTTGCGGCATTGCGCGGCGATATGGGCATTACCAACCCGCTATTTCCCGATGAAAGTATTGCGAATACCGCGATGCATGACGGCTATTTAGCGCGTACCGGCTTTGTTGATACTGGGGTAGATGAGTTGGGTCAGACCGAAGCCTCCGCAAGTTTTTCCGATGATGTAGTGTTTTACGCTGAAACCTTAGCCGTTCCTGCGCGCCGTGATATCACTAATCACACCGTGTTAAATGGTGCACTCTTATTCCAACAAGTCAATTGTACCGGTTGTCATAACGCTAAATTTACTACGGCAACCGGTGATGTACTGTTAGGGGGACGTCCCGCGCCTGAAGCGCTAAAAGGTCAAACCATTTATCCGTTTACCGATATGTTGCTCCATGATATGGGAGAAGGGCTGGCTGATCATCGACGAGACTTTATGGCGACGGGTAACGAGTGGAAAACTCGGCCATTGTGGGGCATAGGTTTAACCAAAACCGTTAATCCGACCGCAGGCTTTTTGCACGATGGCAGAGCAAACACGATAGAAGAAGCTATTTTGTGGCATGGCGGCGAAGCCCAAAGCAGTAAAAGCGCTTTTATGGCCTTAACGCAAACCGAACGTGCAGCGCTGATAGCGTTTGTCATGTCATTGTAAAAATCCACCGTGCTTGTTTGACCGTAAAGTGCTATTGAAGTTAATGTTAATGAGCAATAGCACTTGTAGATTCGATTGAATGCCGTGGATATAACTGGGCACGGGGAGTTGATTACTCAGGATAACCGGTTATTTTTTTAATATTTTGATAAATCGGTTTTAATTGCCGATACATTTTTCGATAAACCTGCTGATATAACTGGTTATACAGTTGGACATTGCTTGGGTTGGGTAAAAAGGTCCGCTCAATACGAGTCATGGCAGCACACGCTTGTTGATAATCGGCAAAATAGCCCTGCCCGACCGCAGCATTAATGGCCGCGCCTAAGCCCGAAGTTTCAAAAGTATGTGGTCGGTGCGCAGGTAAATTAAAGATATCGGCGGTTAGCTGTAGCGCCGCATCCGATTGCGAGCCACCACCGGAAACCATTAAGCGGTTAATTTTACATTTTTGCCGCTTTTCCAAACTTTCTTTACCTTCTCGTAAAGCGTACGCTAAGCCCTCTAAAATAGAGCGGTAAATATGGGCACGGGTATGGACATCGCCAAAACCAATAATGGCGCCTTTCGCTTCCAGGTTTTTCAGCCCTGGTGACCAATAAGGTTGTAACATCAAGCCCATAGAGCCCGGCGGTACCTGCGCGACTAATTGATCAAATAAACTCTCTGGGCTAACCCCTAACACGTGCGCTTTATCGATTTCGTTTTGACCAAATTCTTGCTTAAACCAATTGACCATCCAAAAACCACGATAGATCATCACCTCACTATTATACTGCTCAGGAATGGCTGAAGGGTAAGGCGGGATAAAAGCTTGCGGCTCAACATAATTAACATTATTGGTATTAATGGTTGCCGTCGTGCCGTAACTTAAACTGGCCGTTTCTGGGCTGATACAGCCAGAGCCTAGCACCTCACACGCTTTATCGGATGCGGAAGCAATTAAGTCGGTGCCCATCGCGATGCCGGTATGCTCAGCGGCGGCTGCGCTGATCTCACCAAGCTTTGCACCGGGTTTTACTAGTGTTGGCAACATTGACCTTTTAACTGGCAAGGCATGCCATTTCCAATCCCAAGCTTTGGCCCAGGTTTGCTTTTTGTAATCAAACGGTAAGTAACCGACAATACTAGCGATTGAGTCTTTAAACTGTCCAGTTAATTTATGGTTTAAAAAGCCAGATAATAACAAAAACTTAGCAGTTTTTTGCCAAAGCTCAGGTTGGTGTTGTGCTAGCCAATTCGCTTGCGCTTTACGGCGAAAATAGTCCACTACCTTGCCCTGCCCGAGCAACGAAAAGGCCACTCGCCAATACCAAGGCATAGCTTTACTGGGCTGAGATAAGCGTTGATCTAACCAAAGCATGGCCGGACGTAAAGGTTTAGCATTTTTGTCTAAGTTAATAACAGTGCCGCGCTGCGTGGTTACCGTGACGGCTGCCACTTTGTCACGGTAGCCGTTGTCGAGTACCTCGCGTTGTTGCCAGAGTTGCTGACAACACTGCCCTAACATTTGCCAAAAGTAATCGGCATCTTGCTCTGCCCAACCCGGTTTTTTAGAAAAATAGGCTTCAAGCTCAATGCGGCTTTTAGCCACTAAATTTCCCTGCAGATCAAAAAGCAAGGCGCGCACACTTTGCGTGCCGTTATCTATGGTTAAGATCAGATCGTCACACGGGGCTGGGCTAATATTTACTGTCGAGCTGTTTGTTTTCATAGGCTTAGTTATTCTGTTTTAATTTCACGGCTGGGTAAACTATAAGCGTTTTGCCAGATGGTTAAATATTTATTAATAAAGTTAATTTCAAACCAAATAAGTCGTTTGAGGTGGCTGATATTGCGGTAGGCTAATCACAGATGCTGATTTATATGCCCACAGCAAACATTGACATTGCCATAAGGCTGCAGATAATTAAAGTCGGTATGTCACCAAGAGGTTTCCATGCAATGAGCATCAGCACAAAATCCCCTAGCGCTACATTAGCCTTGAATTTTCAGTACTTTTGTAAAAAACTGGCTTAAACTGATTAAACATCATTTAGCGAAAAACAACTTAAAATACATTCAACTAAGCGAATAAACGCTGGGTGACTTTAGAAAAAATTTACTCATTAACATAACCTTTTAGTGCAAAAAACCAGCACCATCTATACACTATCAAATAGCCTTAAACTTTCGCTGAGCTCGCTAAAATGCAATAAAGCGCACAGTTTAAGCTATTTACAACTTTTTAAATTTACCTTACGCTAATAAAAGCATTTACCCATAATGTCTGTGAGAATTTCAATTGTTAACAAGATACCTAACTGCCTTGCTCTTTATATCGTTAACAGCTAAAGGAGATTCCATAAACCTAAATGACAATCCACCACTGACCATGTGTGTTACTCATTACCCACCATACCAAGTAGTAACGCCAGACCAGCCTCCCATCGGCGAAAACATTGCTACTACCCGTTATTTATTCAATAAGCTGGGGTTTAGCATTCGATTTACCGAGCACCATACTTTCTGGCGTTGCTTAGCTATGTTAAAGGCAGGCAAAGTAGATATCATGTCTGGCTTATTAGATTCAACAGATCGGCATAAATTTGCTCATTTACTGGTTTATGGCTCATTAAATAAAAAGATTTTTTATGTCAAAAATAATAAGCTAAACATTAAAACATTTTCAGACCTTAAAGGCCTAAAAGTCGCATCACTAAGAGGAATAAAGCAGTTTCAACAATTTGACAATGCACCTGATGGTTATTTAACCAAAGTTTATGTCAGTGATCTCAATGCTGCCTTTCGGGTCTTGGCAGCTGGAAAGGTGGATGTAGTTATTTCAACTGATTTTTTAGATCTGGTAGATTACAAAAATCACGTTGATGCTAGTGACGAATTTGAAGAGATAGTCGTTGACTTAGATGGAAGCTCATTTTTATTTACTGGCCTATCAAGAAAGTCTAAAGTGAGCCACCTTGCCCCCAAATTTATCGAGTTATCGGAAACATTACATAAAAATGGTGAATTTGAGCAAGTAATCAGGAAGTTTAAATTAAAGCACCCTGAGTATTACCATTAACCTTCTAGTTAATTAGCGCTAATAGCTTATGTGCTGAGTAAAATTAAGCTCTAGATTACTAGCTCTGACTGCATGCCCCCTTTTTAAAATAGCTTTTAGCCGTTAGATTCTTTTCATATCACACCTAAAAAAACAAATTAATATATTTCAATAATTTACAACATATAAATTATTCAACAAGCGCTAAGCTAGTTTCCGGTCTAGATAAAATATCGGTTGTCATGTCATTAATAACGCTATGTTCAATGCTGATGATTTTTTACATCCTTTCCTCTTCCGCAATAACTTAAAGCACAAGAAACACCCGCAGAGTCTTATCAAATCAACCAAACCAAAAGTAAACTTAACTTTTTCTAAATAAATACTGACATAGGAGAGTAGGTGATGACTTAAAAAAATAATAAAACCGCCAGCCAAGAAGTCGCGTGGCAGCAGAAAAATAACAGTAATACCGCAATACTCAGGCTTTGGACCACAATTGGCTGTTCAGCATGGCAGTCACTAATTTTGGCCCACGTCTTGTCTGGGACTTCAACATTACCTTAATATTTATCGCCCCGTTACTAAACCTAGCCTTAGGCTTGAAAATGGTTTTGGTCAATTTCCAGCACCTAAAGGTTTAGATGAACTGCAGCAACATATACAACTAAACGCCATGGCAATTACCTTGAGCTTAAGTTTGGTCGTAGGTTTAAGCTATGAAAATTTAGCGGCTTTAAACCTTATCGGCGTCCACGCAGAAATTTCACATTTGGTGATCTTTATGGGCTTAACTTATTTAGCTGCCAGCTTTATTGGCCATAGACAATACCGATGAAAAATAAACTTAAAGTGCTGCGCGCTGAACGAGACAGGACACAAGCACAATTTGCAGCGGCTTTAGCGGTTTCTCGCCAAACCATTAATACCATAGAAACTGGAAAGTTTGCCCCGAGTTTACCACTGGCTTTTAAAGCGACTCGATTATTCAAGTGAACCATTGAAGAAATTTTTCAAGATGATGAGTGACCAGTAATTAGCCATTTACAGTGCGAACAATAAACCGATAAAAACTGTAACCTGAGCCATTGTTTGAATTTTACTATTTCGGCTTGAGTTATATCTGTTTAGTTTTGCTAAAGAGTTTATAATCTCAATAATATTTTTAATGAAAAATAAAAAGCCAGGTGCTCATGAATACAAAAATATACCAGCAGGTACATGCATTAGCCAAAGACTTAATGCAAGCTTCTGTGAGAAAAAATCAAGCTAATTTCGATGAGTATTATCGTGAATTGCAGCAAGTCTGTGATGAACATGAAGCTACTGATAAAGACCACCCTGTACAATGGGAGACCCTTGCTGACTTTACTGATGATTTGCCCTTAGCTATCACAATTTACGAAAAAGCTTTAGAAAAAGCACAAGCGATTAATTCCAAAGACTTTCTCTCATCAATTGCCTTTGCTATTGCATCACTACAAGTCGAATTAGGCGATAAAGAAAGCGCCATCAGCCACTTAGAAAATGCCAAAATCAACAGTAATAAAATCGCAGATAAAGACTTGAAAGCAGAAATAGCTGAGTTATTGTCTGAGTTAAAAGGGCTTAACGTCTAGAAAAAGTCGATAACTGATACTCTGTAAGGTATTAATTGGCAATGCTTAGCTTGTTGACGATAAAAAGCACTTTGCGGGAGCATAAAGACCACAAAGTGCCCAAAAGCTAAGCTTACTGCTCAGCAAGTTACTGCTCGTTTATGCCAGTATGCCAGCAACATAATTAAGCTAAAAGCTTCCCTAAACCGTCGGTGAGTACTTGTTTCGCTTGTTGCCCTTGTTCAGTATCTAGATAGCTTTGAGCTGTGTTAATAAAATTGCTGATCATTTCAGGTTTTAAACCTAAAGCTTCAAATTGCTTTTTGACATCATTAAGTGATTTTAACGAATCACTATATTCTGACACTTTATCAAGTATACCAGCTAAACCGTCACTTGAATTAAGCTTGCTGACATCGGGCATTTGGCTGACAAGCCCTTCAACACCAGGTAATGATTTTACCAACTGATGATACTGCTCCATTGAAACATTATTTTTCACATAATTAAAAATGGCCCCCATACCACCCGATGCTTGCTCCGCATTAACATCTAATGAACTAGTTAACATAGTAACCAGGCCATCAGTACTTGGCATAGCTGGCGTGTTTACCTCAACTGTCTGCTCGGTTTTATCCCCTAATCCCACAAGATTTTTTAAGCTTTCTAGCCAGCTTGTTTCTTGTGCTAGCGCCGAACTACTGATGCTTACAATAGTTAGTAGTACAATAAATTTTTTCATAGCAGTGTCCATTATTATCACTCAGTTATTATTTAGCAGTGTATAACATTTACTCAAATGTAATACACTGCTAAATAGGCTTAATTTGACAACAATTTTCCTGCGAAATTAAATCAGCCCTTATAACCCCAGGAATTAGGTGTATAATATTAGGTAATGTCAGTCAAATTAAGTCAGCAATGAGTCAAGAAAACGAACAATTAAACAACCCGTTACACGGATTAAAATTAGACATATTACTCAGTGAAGTCGTCAGTCATTATGGTTTTGATATTTTAGCAGAGTACACACGCCTTAAGTGCTTTAAAAACAACCCGAGTATGGTATCAAGCTTAAAATTTTTACGTAAAACCGACTGGGCAAGAGAGACGCTTGAGCGCTTCTACCTTTATAGCTATAAAAATTTGCCTGAGCCGAGTGACGACGAATTTGAAATACCTCCACGTCTACGCACTATCCCTTTACATATAAAAGCTAAAGAGCCCAAGGTATTGCTAAGAGGTGAGGCAATTGTTCCGTTAAGCAAAGATAGCTTTAAAGAAACTCACCGCACTAAGCCCGACCATAAAAAAGCACATAGTCGCGCAAACAGTGCTGAAAAACCAAGCGCGAGCAGTGCAAATGATAGCTCAAGTGAAAATAAGCCATTTGATCCCTATGCGGATGCGCCTCGGTAATTACGCTTATGAACAGTGATATACATTAAAAAAACCGCATAATAACTACAACTATTGTGCGGTTTTTTAGCTCTGGTGTAGACTAAAGTTTAAAGCGGGCGACTGCATCAGTTAATGAGTCGGCCAATTTATTTACCTCGTCACTGCGATTGGATAAATCTTGTGACTCTGCCGCGTTATCGGTAGCCGCTTCTGCCGCAGCATTCATCATCACTTCAATATCTTGACTAAAGCCTAACTGTTCATTGGAGGCAACACTGATGCTTTTACTCATTTCATCTATGGTATGTAGTGCACTTTCAATTTGTTTAATCGCATTGCTCAACTCTTGACTTTGCGAGACACATTCAGAGGCTTGATTCTGGCCCTGAGCAATAGCCATTTCAGCACTTTGGGTTTCTTTTTGCAGAGCATCAATCATTTGTTGAATTTCAGCGGTTGATGCTTGCGTACGAGATGCCAGTGATCTGACTTCATCCGCTACTACTGCAAACCCTCGGCCGTGCTCTCCAGCTCTTGCTGCTTCAATGGCGGCATTTAAGGCTAATAAATTGGTTTGATCAGCAATACTGCCAATGGTGTCTAAAATGCCACCAATACTATCACTGTGTTTGCTTAATCTTGCCATCACAGCAACTGAGTCACTTAAACCGCTCGACAAAGAGACAATTCGGTTACTGTTATCGTCAGCAATCGTGCGCACTTCAAAGCTATGTTTGGAGGCTTCAGAAACGTTATTCGCAGTTAAACTTGCCTCATCAGTTACGCTTGATGAACTGATAAACATTTTTTCGGCAATTTCTTTTGCGTTCGTCACTCTGACAATTTGTGCCGACGTAGATTGTGCAATACGGTGGCTTTGCACGCTGGTTACTTTGGCCGATTCATCGAGTAAGTAGGCATTCTGGCTAATATTTTTCAACAACGAGGTTAAGTCATCACTGAGTTTGTTGATGTTATTAAATAAGTCACCAAACTCATCTTGGTTCTCAACCGTTAATCGTTGCGTTAAATCTCCTTGCGCAATCAAAGCTAAAGACTTATTAGCATTTGCTAAAGGCCCTAGCATAGCTCGGGTCGTTGCTACGCCAATAAAGGCCGCTAAAACAACAAAGATAACAGCCATGTATATCGCTAAACTTTCACCGGTGGCGACTTTCGCTTTGGTGGTTAGCTGCAACTCATCAAAACGGGCTTCAGCAAGCGACAGTAATAGAGTTAATTGCTGATAAGTGGCATTAAAACTCGCGACGGAATTGTTATAGGCGTCATTGGCATTAATAGAATCGTCAAGAGCTTGTTGTTTTTGCTGGTATAGTTTGCCTGGTTCGACTAATAAATTATTTAAACGCGCAAACTCAATGGTAAAATTTTCCAGTAAAGACTTATCATCAATACCGTCAAATAGTTGCAGCATAAAATCAAAATTATTTTTTGCATTACCGATTAAAAAGCTAACATCTTCTTTATGCTGGGCTAAGGCACTAAGCTCAGTAACTTGTTTTAACCCCGACATAGTGCTTTTGAGCGTAAACAACATATCGTCTATGCGTGTGCCATTGCCAATAATATCTTCTAGCAGTTGCTCATTGTCGGGTAATTCAAGTAACTCAAGATCAAGCATGTCATTACTGGCTTGAGCCCGACTTTCGACAAACGCCTGATAGTTAATCACGAATGCTTCATTCGCCGCTGCAACATTCTTTTTCGCTAAATAGAAACGTTCACTTTCACTAACGTACTCTTGGTAATGAATAAGCGCTTGCTTCAAGGCTTGCAGCATTTTAGGCTGATCTAAAACCTTACTGCGTAACACGGCAACCGCGGATTGAAACTCTTGATTTAGCTGCGCGAATTCTTGCTCACTTTGTTGTAAATCAGCGCTGTCTTGTTGGGTGAAACCTAGCGCACCAACCTTGATCATATTAAGCAATTTTATTTGCAAGCCACTACTGTGCTTTTGTACCGGTACCGCCAATAACTCAACATTGCTATTGGCCTGACTGATTTGTGCTAGTGAATTATAAAAAAAAATGCTTCCTGCAACTAATAAAATTCCTATCGTGCTAAACCCCATTATTATTTTTTGTTTTATTGTTAATGGTAGCTTGTACATAACCTCTCCTATAATAACTGTAAATTTTCATACTTGTGCAATCAACGTACAGTGAACTTGCGTGCTGATTTAAAATTGTTTGTTTGTCACCTATCTGAATGTAGTATGGGCAGAAAACTGCATTAAGGGTAATTTTTACATTAATAATTAAAGACTAAAGTTAAGTATCTAGATACTCAAATAAAATCAATAAGCCAGCAGAGTAAACTCCTCATACAGCATAAGCATCAGCCTTTCGCGAGCAAATAATCTAACCAACGCGCGGGTAATAAGCGCTTAAAAACTGCAAAGAGCTTAGTGGGTGTTGTTATGCGGTAACGTAACTTAGGCCGCTTACTCTCTAATGCATGGATGAGGGCTTGGGTAACATCAATAGGCTCTAAGGTAAAAGTGGCATTAGATTTATCACTGGTTAAGCGCGCTATTTGTTGCTGATATTGCACTTTATGGACGCTAGCGTCGATATCAATATGTTGCTGAAATGCGGCTAAGGCATTAGCACGAAACTGGCTATTGATCGGACCAGGCTGTAGTAATACCACCTCAATATTAGCCGTTTTCAATTCTAAACGTAAGGTATCTGTTAGTCCTTCTATAGCGTATTTAGACGCGTTATAAGCGCCACGATAAGCCATTGAAACAAAGCCTAATACCGAACTACATTGAATAATTCGACCATGCCCTTGTTGCCTCATCACAGGGATCACTTGTTTAGTGAGTTCATGCCAGCCAAAAACATTGCTTTCAAATTGCGCTCTAAGTGCTTCAGTAGGTAAATCTTCTAGCGCGCCGGGTTGGCCATAAGCACCGTTATTAAATAAGAAGTCTAACTGCCCGCCCGTTTCTTTAAGCACCTTGGCAAGTGCTTGCTCAATACTTTTAGGGTCAGTCAGATCGAGTAAATAGGCGGTTAAGCCTTTTGCTTGTAAGTCAGCAACATCTTGCGCATTACGTGCGCTGGAAAATACTTGGTAACCGCGTGCTGACAGAGTAAGGGCTGCATGTAAGCCGATGCCGCTGGAACAGCCCGTAATTAAAATAGATTTAGTAGACATAGATAAACGCGTAAATAAATGAACTTCAGATAAGCAGCAGCTTACTAGATTGCGCTGAGGATGAGAATGAATAACTGCTGTACGAGCACTTTCCTTGCCCCCCGATTTCCTCGCAACGCAAACAAGTCCAATAAGCTAAGAAATATAAAAAACCTTTACTGCTTCTTGATAACGAATGTTATGTGCGAAGATAAGTCAGTAATAGTAAATAAAATAATAAAGGAACTCAGATGCCCAAGTGCCACTTTTCATCATTTAAAATATACTTAATCACCCTGTTAGCCATCATATTAAGCGGTTGTTTTAATCCTGATCCCGCCTTAAAAGCAGTAAATAGCGATATCGAAAAGCAAAAAGTAGATAAAGCGCAAAGTGATTGGAAAACAAAATTGCAAAAACCCGAACTGGCAAAGTTTGCTCCAGAAGCACAATACTTCTGGGATTTAGAAACAAGTGAAGGACTGTTGGTGGTAAAACTATTCCCTGAAACTGCGCCGATGCACGTAACAAGCACGATTTATTTAACGCAACTTGGCTTTTATGATGATTTAGTTTTCCATCGCGTGATCAATAAGTTTATGGCGCAAGGCGGTGATCCATTAGGCAACGGCAGCGGTAATCCAGGTTATAAATATGCAGGGGAGTTTAACGGTACATTAAGTCATGATAAAGCAGGATTATTGAGTATGGCTAACTCTGGCCCCGATACTGACGGGAGCCAGTTTTTTATTACCTTTGCCGCAACCCCTTGGTTAGATGGTAAACATACTATTTTCGGTGCAGTGGTTCAGGGGTTAGAGACGACCTTAGCTACAATTGAAAGCTTAGGCAGTCGTTCAGGTCGAACTGAGAAAGAAGTCAAAATTATCAAAGCGAGCATTCGAGTAGAGTAAAAAAGTACCGATAGGCACTAGTCGCCCCTTGCGCTAAATCGCCACTTCCAATATGAACTGACTTAATCGTAGGATTGACTAAGTCAATGCATTGCAAAAATAAAACCTTTTATCAAGACTGAGTTCATCGATTTTTTTTGCCATGTCAGCAAAGCGCCGTTAAGTAGCCGACTAAAACATGTTATGCCATTTGCTCTACGGCACTCCCTGCGATAACGTCTCATTAAGAGCAATGTTAAAATCGAAACAAGTTAAAGTTATTATTGAGCGTGCTCATAGTGCCAAGCACTTAAAGTGGAATAATTGTAATGACAAAACAACAATGAGTTGCTAGTTATAGAGTCTTATTTTTCTAGTAAAATTTATCTGGTATAACAAAAGAGTACGTTATGACAATTTTATCAAGTGTGCGTGAAGTACTAGGCAGAAGATTAGCTACCTACCTTTCCAAACCTATTAAAGAAAACTTTCATATGTCGACCTGCGATCCCGAATGTTTGGCTGCGACAATTCGCAAAGGTGATATTTTACTAGTAGAAGGTGTCAGCCGTTTCAGCACAGCAATTAAATATATCACTCAGTCGACTTGGTCGCATGCAACACTTTGCATCTCGAATGAAAAAGGTCAGGAACTGCTCGAAGCGGATGTACTCGAAGGTGTGCGCTGTGTTCCTTTAAGTACTTACGCTAGTTGGCATACCCGCATCTGCAGACCGGTGGGCTTGAGTGACGAAGAAATTGCAGCAATGTTAACCTTCGCCACAGACCAAATTGGCCATCAATATGACTTAAAGCATACCTTTGATTTAGCGCGTTTTCTTATTCAGGCGCCGCCAGTGCCAATCAAAATGCGCCGCAGCTTACTCGCCTTAGGTAGTGGCGATCCCACCAAAGCGATATGTTCGTCACTTATTGCCAGAGTATTTCATTCGGTGAATTACCCTATTCTACCTGAGCTTGAGATTAACGATAAAAGCAATCCCGCGCAGATAAATTATAACAAAGAATATTATCATATCCGGCACCACAGCTTGTTTGCGCCAAGAGATTTTGATATTTCACCTTATTTTCAAATAATTAAGCCAACACTTGAGCATGGATTCGATCCACATCAATTTAACTGGCGTCATGATGTTGAAGATAGCTTAATAAAATAATTTTTGTTTTAGGTAGGCGACTTTTCTGCGGCAATATATGACTCATTCGATATTCATGCGCAGCCATACCCTTGTGCCACTCGTCACCTCGTCTAGGTAAATAACTAAAAGATTTTAACCTGATATTTTCATCCCATAGAATATTGTAACTGCCTGCCTCATAGCATATAAAAGTGCCTGCTCATGCATTAGGTTGCTAAAAACAAATTAACTTCAAACACTTGAAGTTTCCGAGATGAATTTTCCCCTACGACTTAAAGAGGTAAATGGCGAACGAGCATGCGGCAAAGTAGCTTATCTTTAAAACTCCTCGCAGCACTTTGCTCGTTTTGTCTCCAGCCCATACGCTCTAGATGGGGATGTGCTTGAACCGGTATTTTTCTCGGTAACAAACTCGTGACTAACTGTCTCAGTTTACCTAGCGGGCTTTGGGTTGCTGCCTCCAGAGATTTTAGTGCCGTAATAAGTTGTTGTTCAATATCGTTAAAGTCAGAGCCAAACGGGTAAACAGCAAAGTGTTGATTGTGTTTAAGGGCGATTAATTTTTCCGGTACGTTATGCCGCCAAGCTTCAGGAATATCAAAGTCTGGCGCTATTTTCCCAGCCGCCTTGGCACTGGCCAATAATTGCAGCTGAAACCTGGCATCACTGATCGCTAACAGCCTTTTGATCACTTCTTGATCACTTTGTCCTCGTAAATCGGCAATACCATACTCAGTGATAACAATATCGCGCAGGTGCCGCGGGATAGTAGTATGGCCATAATGCCACAATAAGTTAGACTCAAGCTTGTCCCCTTTAGCTCGTGTCGCACGTAACATTAAGATTGAACGACCGCTATCTAACGCGTGTGCCATAGCAACAAAGTTATATTGACCACCAACGCCACTAACCACTTGGCCGCTTGCCAACGCATCAGAAACAGCGGCGCCAAGTAACGTATGCATCATACAGGTATTAAAAAAGCGAGCATCTTTACGTTGTCTTCGGTCAAGCGTTTCCTGACCACCTAATAATTCGTTAGTATGCGAGACGCTGCGCATCCATAGCCCACTCCAATCATCGCCTTTTAGCTGACATAACCACTGATAAAGGGGTTTAGAACCCAGTAAAAAAGCTCCTTCTAAATAACGCCCCCCTTGTAACGATTTTCCTGTTAACAGTTGCTCAAACGCGGCTAATGCCGTCAAATCTGTCAGATCACGACTAATCGAATAACCTTCGCTAACTAACTCTGTCCCGGTCAGCTTTGCCGCTTGTTCGAGCAAGCCGAAGCGTTGCAGCCAAATAAGGTCTAGAGCACTTAATTGCTCAGCTATGAGGCCAGCATCAAGCATTTTCTGAGCATCACCTGCTGCTAGCGGGTTGGAAATTGTTTTGTTGTCCAGTAATTGCTGTAATAGCAAGTCATCAAATACTAAGCGTTTTAAGATCCCTGCGCGGCGTAAATGCATAAAGCCATCCATCACCATTTCTGTCGCGCCATATAGACCCTGGGTAAAAGGCGTAAGGCCACCTAATTCCTCGACTAAACCGCTCTGAAAATCTGAATCTATACTAGCAAGTGACTTAAGGTAGCTGGAGTTATCTTGCTGCCTCAAGATTAAGGCGTTGACAATGGCATCAGACAAAGCGCCAATGCCTATTTGCAGAGTGCCACCATCTTTGATTAATGTACTGGCATGCAAGCCGATAGCGTGCTCTACCGCACTAACAGCCTCACGAGGAATGGCGAATAATTCAGTATTTTCATCGTCCGCTAACAACAAGTTGAACAGCTCCTGATTGACTTCTGCGTCACCTCCCAGATAGGGAAGTTGGTTATTTAACACACCAACCGTAAACAGTGCTTTGTTTGCTTGCTTCATGCTATCGATCAACTCTAGGCTAACGTCAGGATTGCAGGACAGGCTGATTTTATTGCCCCGCCGGACGACTTGCTGTAGTAACAAATTGACATTGGCTGCCACTAAATCACGTGCGACGTGGGTATAGTTTTGACAAATATAATCCTGTTGCGCTGCAGAATTATTGAGTTGGCTGCCCGAGCTAAAGTAAAATTCATGCACGACAATGTTATCTGGTAAACGATTTTTGCCTCTATCAATTAAGTAATCAAGTTCAGGGTATTGTTCGCCAAAATGACGAGCTAAAAAGGGCTTAAGAAAACGTGCTTCTAGCTCACTAGTTGCCTGCGGTATTTGCAGCGACAAGGCTGTGTAAATGGTTAAACGCAAATCGTTCGGGCGTGCTTTCACTCTTTGGTAAAGCGCATTGAGCAGGATATTTGGCTTGCCAAGACCTAGCGGTGCCGCCAACTTCACATGCTTACCACAGCGATTTAAAATTTCATCTACCGTACCTTCAAGACTGTCAGTCAAACGTGTTTGTTGCATTTTTTAGTCGCCTATTGGTTGCTCGCAATGCAAAGTTGCTAGCCTGTTTGTATTAACGTCATAGCGCTTATGCGGCCTTTGAGTATGCTCTCTAGAAAAGTTTAGCCTACGCTAAGGGTGTTGTAGTCAGCATCACTTATCACGGCATAAGCGTCAACAACTTCTTCTTGGAAGTTTATGCAACCCAATAGCATGCTATTAGACGTAACAACAACGCTGATAGGCGCTTAAAAAGCATTATTGCCTAAAGTAGGCTTAACCCGCATTGAGGATAATTACCTTTTGGCGCTTTTAATGGTTAATCGGGAACATTAAATAACAGCTGCCACTGTATTGGTGGGGAACTTGCAGGGAAATATGAGTTTAGGATTTTTTAACTTTTTTAACTTTTTTAACATCATGAACAAGGTGCTTATCATCTGGTAAACCACCAAGAATGTCGGAGAAAAATATGCCGCAGGGTGAGAACACTCCCACCCTGTGGCAAATATTATTTTTCTAATGTTGCTTTCGCGGCTTCAACTTTTGAGAAATCTAAACCTAATTCATCTACCGCTTCTTTAATCAGTGCAGGATTTTGCATTAGCATCATCATTAATGCCTGAAGCTTGTCTTGCGGAATGCCTAATTGCTGTACTGTCGCCATTGCCATCAATGGGTTTTCGGTTAATGCCTGAAATACTGCTTTGGTTTGCTCGTCACTAACATTATGTTCTTTTAAAGTTGCAATAATTGGGTTCATCAAATTTCCTATTTACTTGTTCAGTGTGTTGTTCATGTTTGCGAATTATACACATTCTATCATCGCTGGATTTAATGTAAAAAATTCATTATTGCCAACCAATATTATTTTGCTACTGCTGTAGCTGCGCGAGCAAATGGCACGGCTAACTGCTAACTGCTAACTGCTAACTAGCACTATTTAGCTGCGCTTATTTTTCGGGACATAATTTAAAATCGACACCGGCACCACTTTTTTAACCGGAAATGGTTCAAACTCTCTACGTTCAATAATATGGCCTAAATTACTTTCAATCGCGCAGAGGTTGCGAAAATTATCTTTAGCAACAAAGGAGACTGCCTCGCCGTTTTTACCAGCACGACCTGTTCGACCTATTCGATGCGTGTAGTCATCGACTTTATCGGGTAAGTCATAATTAACTACACGGGCCAGTTCACCAATATCTATACCGCGTGCGGCAATGCCCGTGGCGACTAAAAATTTAATGTTCCCGGCTTTAAAGTCATTTAATATTTGCTCGCGCACGGCTTGGGTTCTGCCACTGTGAATGGACTCAGCTTTAATGCCACGCTTGGCTAATTGGCTGACTAATTTTGCCGCGCCATGTTTAGTTTCAATAAAAATTAACGCTTGTTGCCATTGTAACTCATTTATTAAATAACTTAATAATGCTGACTTATTGCCTTTATCAACCGTCACGAGCCATTGGGAAATTTTCGGTGCTGAGGCGCTATTTTTAGCGACCGATATTTCACTGGCCTGAGCAATGGTTCTTTTTGCTAGGGCTCTAACATCGTCAGAAATGGTCGCGGAAAATAATAAATTTTGCCGTTGCTCTGGCAAACGTTCAATAATTTTATTAATGTCATCAATAAAACCCATGTCTAACATTCTATCCGCTTCATCTAAGACAAACGCTTCAAGTTGGTCAAAATAGACTGCCCGTTGATGGGCCATATCGAGTAATCGCCCTGGGGTTGCTACCAAAATATCAATGCCCCAGATCAAGCGCTGCTTTTGCGGTTCGATTTCTGTACCACCATACATCGCCATAGAGCTGATATTGAGGTGTTTACTGTACTTTGCAATGCTCGCTTCAACCTGAACCGCTAGCTCACGTGTCGGCGTTAAGATCAACACCCGAACGCGCTTGCCGCGCAAATGTCGTGCTTCATCATCCTCAGCTGCGCTAAGTTTTTCTAGCAAAGGCAGGACAAAACTTGCGGTTTTCCCGGTGCCTGTTTGCGCGGCAGCAATAACATCTTTACCGGCTAAAATAATCGGTATGGCCTGTTTTTGAATTTCAGTGGCTTTAAGGTAATTTAAATCAGCAAGCGTATTTAATATCGGGGCTGACAATCCAAGCTGGGAAAATGGCATTCGGTATCCAAAAAAAGTAATAGCGATAAGTCGTGTTGCTACGCGTAAAATAAGCAACAGGAATTTTGAGACAAAAGTATAGCAGCAATCCGTTTCCGCTTGAAGTAAAGTGAAATACAACAGGGATATTTATAGAAGCAGTTATCAAGCTACTTGCTGCGGCAATAGCTATACCAAATTCACTAAATATTAATCACTTGTATTGGATAAAATAAGCCTCCCTGCGTTGCTCAATTGAGCACCTTGTCTTGATATATTTCCCCTTCGCACAAGAAAAGCATAAACTTAATGAAGTTAACTTTACTTGTACCACTTGCATCGGTTATCGCTTGTATACTTAAAAATCATAGCAATACCATATAATTGCCTTATTAAACTTAGCTAGTGATATAATCGGTCAGTCATTACACGACAGAATAGAAGTTGACCGTTTTAACACATAAGGGAGCCTACATCTGATGATAAATAAAACTGAAAAACCTGCCGACAACAACGACATTTCCTATGGCAATGTTTACGTGATGACGCATTCTTTTTTTAATGATGTAATAAAAATAGGCTGTACGCCACTTGACCCTTATGAGCATGCCATCGCAATGTCAGCAAAAACACCCGGTGATTATAAAGTAGTATTTACCTTAAAATGCACCAATCCATGTAAAGTCAAAAGCCAAATCCGTGCGTACTTAAATGCCACAGAATATGTTAACGAATTTTACCAAGTCCCCGCTGAAGTTGCAGAAAAGCTGTTAAAGCGTGAAAGCTTAAGAATTCCCATTTCAAACGCTGTTTAATTTGCTCATTATGCCTTGCTAATATGTGCAAGCTAGCAACTAGAAGACCTTCAGGTAGGCAAAGCTAATACACAAGTGACTCATCAGCAAGAGTCACAAACTTTTTAAGCGCAACTACGCTGGTGCTAACGAACACCTTCAGGTTTAAATGGATTTATACGGTATGAAAGACCTAACACTAGACTCAAATCCAAAACTCTTAATCACCATAGCAATAGCTATATTTGTGTAAACAGAGGACTTCCTATAAGTTTTAGGGCCTCTTGCGCAAAGGAAGAATAACTCTAGGTTTGGCCTATTTTAACCAGCACAAGTAGGCAAATTTAGTAACTTGGCTCTCGTTTTACAACTCAAGATTACCAATGCACAGGATCAACTTTATAATACTGAGTTAATTGCCGATACAGTTGCGGGTAGCCTTGATTAAATTGCTGAGATTGCTCAAAAAACACCTCACTGGCAACCGCAAAAAACTCAGCTGGATTTGTCGCGCCATAATAATCAAACAGCGAAGGTGCCCCTGTATTGGCCTGTTTTTGCAGTATTTCAAATTGTCTGGAAAATACCTCTGACCAACATTGATAGCTTTGCCCCTCGGCTAATATCGGCGCGCCATTGGCGCTGCCATCTTCTTGGTCAAGTTGATGGGCAAACTCATGGATCACCACATTTCGACCGTCGTCAGGAATTTGTGCGCCGGCTAAGGTATCTTGCCAAGACAAAACAATTTTACCAAAGTCCCAAGACTCACCAGCTAACACCACTTTTTGACTAAAGTGAACACCGTCTACATTTCGGCTTTGCTGCTGTTTAACAAAGGCGCTCGGATAAACCAATATCGTTTTTAGTTTTGGATAATATTGAGTTTGTCGATTAAGTAATAGCAAACAAGCTTGTGCTGCAATGGTAATTTTTATCTCATCGGTAATAACGAGCCCATTACATCCGACAAAATCTTTTTCTGCTATAAACACCTGTATGTGTTGCTTTAGTTGCAACTGTAAGTCTGCCGGCATTTTTCTAAAGTACGGCATTCTTTGCTGAATGATTTTTCGCCACTGTCTTTTAAACGGTTTGGCTTTGAGCAAGCTACGTTTATATTGCAGCCAATAAGGCTTGCCAGCGACATAAGCGATGAGTATGAAAGCGATCAATATAGGTAACAAGTAAGGCAGCATGATAAATTATACGCAATAAACTTTACTATTAAGTGCGGGCAGCAAGCGCAAATAGCAAATTATTTTCTTAAAAATCAGTGATAGAATATCCATAAAATGAAAAGAAAAATAATTTAATAATAATTTGAACTTACTCGCGAACAAGCACTCATACTATACGAGAGACTTTACTTCCCTTAGTGTTTTATGTTTTTATAATGCGTTTACTTTAACCAGTAAACGCATTTTTTTTGCTTAGAATTTACTGAAAAACATGAGAATTTAACCCGAGTCTCATGAATAAAAAAAAGCCAACACCTTCAATTAGGTATTGGTTTTTTGATTATTAGCACGGCTAACGATACGCTAGCAAGCCGGTCAATAAGGCGAGTGTTATGCTTTTTGTGCTGCCACTTTGCGGGCATGATGAAGTTTTTTATAACTTTCGATTAACCTTAAGTGCTTATCTAGGCCCTCAAGTTTCATGCTGGTTTGAGTGAGTCCAAAGAATCTCACCGCTCCGGTGACCGAGCCAACAACGTTTTTCATGGTCTCAGCGCCGTACATTCTATTGAGGTTATGGATAAAGTCGTCCACTGCTAACTCTTCATCTATAGTGATTTCAAGCACCGCCTGCATCGCTTGATAAAATAAACTGCGCTCAACGGTATTGTCGTTAAACTGTAGAAACTCTTCCACCAGCTCTTGAGCATTTTCTAATGCGCCTAATGCCAAATAAATCAACGTTTTAAGCTCTAAAATAGTGAGCTGACCCCAAACGGTATTCTCATCAAACTCAATACCAATTAAAGTTCGAATATCAATATAGTTATCTAACTGGCTATCTTCTAAACGCGTCACTAGGTCGGCAAGTGCATCATCATCTAAGCGATGGATATTAAGAATATCTTCACGGTAATCTAGCGCCTTATTGGTATTATCCCAAACTAAGTCTTCGACTGGGTAAATTTCTGAATAATCTGGTACCAAAATACGACAGGCAGTTGCGCCAAGCTGGTCAAATACCGCGACATAAGCTTCTTTACCTAAATCTTCTAAGATAGCGAATAAATGACGATTTTCTTCTTCGTTAGTACCGGAAAAGTCCCACTGACAAAACTCGTAATCATAGTTAGTACTGAAGAAACGCCAAGAGATCACACCGCTTGAATCAATAAAGTGCTCAACTAAATTTTCCGGCTCAGCCACGGCAAGACTATTAAAAGTGGGTTTAGGTAGGTCATTTAAGCCTTCAAAACTGCGACCTTGCAGCAATTCCGTCAAACTGCGCTCTAGCGCTACTTCAAAACTTGGATGCGCGCCAAACGAGGCAAATACGCCACCAGTTTTCGGGTTCATTAACGTCACATTCATCACCGGGAATTGCCCGCCTAGCGAGGCATCTTTCACCACAACCGGAAAGCCTTGGGCTTCAAGCGCATCAATACCAGCCAGAATGCTCGGGTATTGTTCCAGCACACTTCTTGGTACATCAGGTAAAACAATTTCCTGTTCTATAATTTGTCTTTTGACCGCGCGCTCAAATATTTCCGATAAACACTGAACCTGCGCTTCCGCTAAGTTATTCCCTGCGCTCATGCCATTACTTAAGAATAAGTTTTCAATCAAATTAGACGGAAAATAGACAGTTTCACCATCCGAATGGCGGGTATATGGGATCGCACAAATACCGCGTGCAACATTGCCTGAGTTGGTATCAATTAAGTGCGAGCCGCGCAGTTCATCGTCTGGGTTATAAATTTCAAGACAATAATCATCTAAAATCCCTGCGGGTAAATCATCACTGTCAGTTAAGCTAAACCACTTTTCGTTCGGGTAATGTACAAAGTCGTCCTCGGCAATGTCTTGGCCGAAAAACTGATCGTTGTAAAAGAAGTTACAGTTAAGGCGCTCAATAAACTCACCTAATGCCGAACACAGCGCACTCTCTTTCGTCGCGCCTTTACCATTGGTAAAACACATCGGCGAGGCCGCGTCACGAATATGGAGCGACCAAACGTTAGGAACAATATTGCGCCAAGAAGCAATTTCTATTTTCATGCCCAGATTGGCTAAAATTGCGGTCATGTTGCTAATGGTTTCTTCCAGCGGTAAGTCTTTACCTAAAATATAGGTACTGGTGTTTTCAGAGGCTTGCTCCATCAACATAGCCTGCGCGTCTTGCTCAAGACTTTCAACCAATTCCACTCTAAATTCAGGGCCGGTTTGTACGACTTTTTTCACCGTACAACGATCAATTGAACGTTTAATACCTAAACGGTCTTTTTCAGAAATGCTTTCGGGTAATTCCACCTGAATTTGAAAAATTTGCTTATAACGATCTTCAGGATCAACAATATTGTTTTGCGACAAACGAATGTTTTCAGTTGGAATATCGCGCGAATTACAATAAACCTTAACGAAATAAGCGGCACACATCGCAGATGAGGCGAGAAAATAATCAAACGGCCCTGGCGCTGAGCCATCACCTTTATAGCGAATGGGTTGGTCAGCGACAACGGTAAAATCGTCAAACTTAGCTTGAACTTTTAAGTTATCGAGAAAATTAACTTTAATTTCCATTGAATGGGGTCCTTCAATTGAGTGCTGTGACAGCCGAACTTAAACAAGTATTTACTACTTGAGTTCATGCTAGTAAGCGTATTTATCTTAATGAGGTGAATTATCGTGTGTTTTACCGAAATAGTCTTGGGTTAATTACATAAAATATCGAATTAACACCTTTAATAAATATAAATAAACGTTAATGATGATTTGAACAACCTGATCAAATTTCTATTTTTACGCTTAATATAATACTAAAGCGCCATTTTATTTATTTTATTTCAAGGCGTTGAGCGGTAACGTTAAATACTGCAAACCATTCTCTTCTGCTTTAGGAAAATGTCCTGCTCTAATATTGACTTGCACTGAAGGGATAATTAACTTTGGCATAGCTAAGCTTGCATCTCTTTTGTTCCGATTAGCAACAAAGTCATCAAGGCCAATATCATCTTTAAGATGAATATTTTCAGATTTTTGTTCAGCAACACTGCTTTGCCAGGCAAAATAATCTCTATCATCCGCTTTATAATCATGGCCAACATGAATTTGTGTCTCAGCGGGTAAACTAAGAATTTTTTCTATTGAGTGATACAGCATTGCAGCATCGCCACCTGGGAAATCACAACGAGCAGTGCCATAATCAGGCATAAATAGGGTATCACCAACAAAAGCATTACCGTCAACAATAAAGCTGACGCAAGCAGGTGTATGACCAGGTGTGTGCATTACATTGATCTCAAAAATACCTAAATTAAGCACATCACCTTCTGTCAATAAGCGATCAAATTGACGACCATCGGTGATGAATGCTTGCTCAAAGTTAAAAATAGGTTTAAATATTTTTTGCACATCAACAATATGTTTTCCTATCGCTAAAGTACCACCGAGCTTTTCTTGTAAATAGGGTGCTGCTGTAAGATGGTCTGCATGTGCGTGAGTTTCCAAAATCCAACAACATTGCCAATTCTGTGTTTTAACATAGGCAATAACATCATCAGCTAACGCTGTTGATGTGGCACCCGAAACCATATCAAACCCTAAAACAGAATCAATAATCGCACACTCTTTTGATTCATTGTCTGCTATTAAATACGTCGCCGTACTGGTTATTTCATCAAAAAAGCACTTTATCGATAACCTTGTCATTTTAATCTCTTTAAATCGTCATCTAGCTTACTTTGTAGCGCTAACAACGAAACTTTTAAATGAACCGTTTTAGTAGGTATTTCGCTTTAAACATCACTTAAAAAGACTTCCATCATTTGGATGAACCCAAAAACACAATTGATAGCAGCACAAAGAACATTACAACTAACTAATTTACATTTTTCTAATGTAAATTATCCTAGCACATAAAAGATTTATTACAATTAACCGAGCAAGTAGCAAGACAAAAGTAGCAGCATTGAACACAACTTACGCTATAGCTTAACTAAAAAGCCGATATAAAATATCGGCTTTTTTTAAGTGTCGGTCAGTTAGTTGCTAAGGGCATTGAATTAATGAATTTGCAGATACTTTAGTGTCACCTGCAAAGCGAATATCACTGATCGAAAGTTTAATATTCCCTGAGGTGTACAAACCAAACGGAGAAACAACTTTATCCATTTGTACGCCCTTATCTGCGAAACATTGCAAATCAATAGCCACTTCCTGCCACTGGCCTTCTGGTATAGCTTTAAGTTGATTTGTTATATCAATACTGGCTCGACAACTACCTAAAGCATCGCCTAATGACTCACAGTGCATTTCAATATCAACGGGTTTATTGATAGTTCCTTGACGTTTGACGGTCATTACTAAGGCTGACTTTTGCACCAGTTCAAATGAAAGGTCTTCTCTAAAACTGCTGGAGAATGTAATTCCTGCCCTTTCATTGCCTTTGGTTTCAATTCGAAAAGCATCTTCTTGTACCACTTTATCAACTGTTCTATAAGCAACACCAGCTAAGGCCACACTATTAGAAGTTAGCTCAGACGACTGCTGATTAGATGCCAAAAACATACGCCAAGGTTTAACGACTTTGCCTGAAAATATCGCCGTATTTTTCACTAAACTGTGATCCGTACTGACTTTTTCTGACAAAGTATCTGATAAAAGCACTTGTTGTGCGTTGTTTTGGTAACTTAAGCCGTAACCATAGGGTAATAACGGGTCGTAAACTTCATCAAGGCGGTTAACGGATTGTGTTGCCGTTTTTGGCCATGAAAAAGATAACTTACCTTTAAAGTCATGTTGAATGTTATTGCTAGCATCGCTTAAAAGTACATCAGCAACAGCTTTACCTTCAGAACCCGGCAACCAAGCTGCAACAAAAGCGTCACTGGCATTAAGTTCAGCATTTACCCATAAAGGTCGACCGCTGATAAAAACACTGATCACTGGTATGCCCTGTGTTTTTAATTTTTTTAACAGCGCTAAGTCAGTTTTCATGCCGCGTTGATAGTCTAAGTTATCTTTGTCGCCATGCCCTTCTGCGTAAGGCTCTTCACCAAAAACCACAATCGCGACATCAGGCTTGTCGGTAAACTGGCCGTTTGCACTTAAACTAACGTTACCGCCTGCTGCCTTGATTTGTTGTGCCAAGCCAGCATAGATAGAAGAGCCTCCGGGGAAGTCAGCATTGCTGTTGTTGGTGCCTTGCCAGGTAATACTCCAGCCGCCCGATTGCTTGCCGATATTATCCGCGGCATCGCCGGCCACTAAAATATTCAACTTAGGGGAAAGCGGTAGAATATTGCCTTTGTTTTTCAGTAAAACTAATGATTCTCGCACCGCTTGTTGCGCTACTGCGCGATGGTCTTCGTGGCCAATCAAGGCCGTTTTACCCGAAAACAATCGCTTGGCAGGACTAGGTTTAGTAAATAAGCCGGCACGTAACTTAACCCGTAAAATGCGGCTGACGGCATCGTCAATACGCGCTTGCGGAATAATACCTTGTTGTACTTGCGCTATGGTATTTGCCATTAACGGTTTCCAAGCATCGGTTGGCACCATAAAGATATCTAAGCCTGCGTTGGCCGCTTGCGGGCAATTGTCATTTGTACAACCAACAATTTGTCCGTGGCCGTTCCAGTCACCGACGACAAAACCGTCAAAGGCCATTTTGTTTTTTAATACTTCGGTTAATAAATAGCGATTGCCATGAATTTTATCACCGTGCCAACTATTAAAAGAGGCCATGACCGATTGCGCGCCGGCCGTTAAGCCGCCAACATAGCCTTGCGCATGCAGGTTAAAGAGATCTTGCTCCGAGGCGAGATTATCGCCTTGATCATCACCGGCAACCGTGCCGCCATCACCAATAAAGTGCTTTACGGTACTGATCACCCGATCATCAGCTAAAAAGTCTTTTCCAGCCTGACCTTGCAAGCCTTTAACCACAGCCGCTGCATAAGTTTTTACAATTTCAGGATCCTCTGAGTAGCTTTCATAAGTCCTGCCCCACCTATCATCCCTGACGGTAGCAACCGTTGGCGCAAACACCCAATCGATGCCGGTCACCATCACTTCGGTGGCGGTAATCTGGGCAATTTTTTCCACTAACTCGGCATTATTTGCCGCGCCTAAACCAATATTATGTGGAAACAAAGTCGCGCCAATAACATTATTGTGACCATGCACAGCGTCTGTGCCCCACATAGTTGGGATGCTTGAGCCATCTAATGAATCATCAATAGAGGCTTGATACATAGCTTCGGCTAAGGCGATCCAATCTTGTGGCGTGGCATGTTTATTGTTATTGGGAAAAGCGCCGCCACCATTAAGGTAAGAGCCAAAGCCGTATTTGCGCATATCCTCAATGGTAATATCGCGAATTTCTGGTTGGATCATTTGCGCCACTTTTTGCGCTAAGGTCATTTTTGACAGTAATGCTTGTACTTGTCGCTCAAGTGCCGGGTCTGGCTTAACGTCTGAGGTTATTCTCGGCCAAATTGACAAGTCTCGAATAGCTGAATTAGCGTTTTCGGTAACAGTTCCTGAAGGCGTTAACTCAGTGACATTAGCGCTAGATTGCACTTTAGATTCGGCGTTAGGCTCGGCGTTACAGCCAGCAATGCCCGCTGCAGCGAGTGATGATATTAAAAGGTAAGCAAACTTATGCATTACACCTCCTCCTTTAAAATAGCGACGCTTGGTTTAGCACCACGTAAGCCGTAATAAACAATATAGCCATAACAAACTACCGGTAAAATAAACGATAATTGCACGCCAATCTTGTCCGCTAGCATGCCTTGGAATAAGGGCACAATAGCGCCGCCAACAATGGCTAAGCATAAAATCCCGGCACCTTGACTGGTGTGTTTGCCTAAGCTCTTGAGCGCTAAACTGAAAATAGTTGGAAACATTATCGAGTTACACAGACCGACAAAAAGAATGGCCCACATCGCTAACTTGCCACTGGTTAACATCGCAACGGAGACTAAAATCACCGCTAAGAATGCATTAAAAGCCAAGGTTTTACCGGCATCAACTTTTTGCATTACCGCCGCGCCAATAAACCGCCCCACCATAGCGCCGCCCCAATAATAGGTCAGGTACTTCGCTGCTTGTGATTCTGCTAAACCGGCAATATTGGCTTCACCGAAAAAGTTGATTAAAAAACTGCCGATAGAGACTTCTGCGCCAACATAAACAAAAATACCTAACGCACCTAACACCAGGTGACGATATTGCCAAGCGGAGCCTGTGATAACTTCATCTGCCTCGGTTTCAGCACTGGCGATATGGGGCAGTTTTAACCAGGAAAAAATCGCGGCTAATAGCAGTAAAGCGCCAGTTAGTATTAAATAAGGGACTTTTACCGAGTCGGCTGAAGGTGTAGTCGCCATGGCATTTACGGCTTCATTTAAGATGAACAAACCGCCTAAATAAGGTGCCACCGTGGTCCCTAAAGAATTAAACGCTTGCGTCATGGTCAATCTTGATGACGCGGACTCTGTTGGCCCCAGCAAGGTAACATAAGGGTTAGCGGAAACTTGTAAAATAGTAATACCACTGGCTAACACGAATAATGCCGATAAAAACATCGGGTAACTATGCATTGACGCCGCAGGATAAAACATCAAGCAACCTAGTGCAGCGACAACAAGCCCAGCAACAATGCCTTTTTGATAACCGACTTTTTTAACTAAATGCCCCGCCGGTAGTGACACTAAAAAGTAAGCACCGAAAAAGCAAAACTGTACCAACATCGATTGGGTGTACGTTAACTCAAAAATAGCTTTTAAATGCGGGATTAAAATGTCATTTAAACAGGTAATAAAGCCCCAGATAAAAAACAATGAGGTTAATGAGATCAGAGCAAAGCGGTTTTGATGGCATGTGCCATTCATTTGCACGCTATTATTTGGCTCTAAAATGACCGAATGTCCAGCCATAATAAAAATTCCTATCGTAAGAAAATATGAGCATTGATGTGCAGTACGCAATTAAAACTTGCAAGCTAGCTATGCAACATTACACCAACGTAAGAAAAAGCGTAGCGCGGCTTACTGAGTAAACCGCGCTACGCCTAAGTCACAGCTAGTTATCCATGGTGTACCTAAAACCTAGGGTGTATCTTGGCCCGTACTGAGCGGCACTGATAAATTGGCTTTCGAAACGACTAAAGGTGCGCTCTGTTTCGTTGGTTAAATTAACCCCCTCAAAAAACACTGTCATATTGTCATTTACTTGATAGTTAACACTGAGATCCCATTGCAGGAACTCTTCAGCATATTGTGGTGGTGAACCCGCAGCGTCAGGCAGGCCTTGGCCAATTAAATATTGATCACGCCATGCGCCAGTGATTTTTACCGACAAACCATCTTTCTCATAAAACCCTTGCAGGTTAGCGGAGTCACTTAAGCCGGCAAGCACGGCTTGAGATTCCAATCGGTAATTGTCGTACTCAACATCACCATCAACTATGGTGGCATTGAAACCGGCACCAAAGCCTGAATCACCAAACATATGCTGAATAGCAAACTCAAGTCCATTGACTTTACGGGCACCAACATTTTCTGGCGAACTAATGGTCCACTCCACCAGAGGGTCGGTTGCCGAATCAGGTAATATGCGATTGTTTTCGCCTATACCGACACCATTAGCAACAATCTCATTGTAAATGGCAGAATCTGTCGCTTGTTCGCCTCGACCTTCTATTGCCGCGACGGCATTATTCCAGCGCTGGCCCAAATAAACATCGTGTAATCCGGCATAGGTCGTTTTAACTTCGGCGTTGTCGATCCAGTCATCGACATCCTTCCAAAATAGACCGATTGCTGCATAGCTAGCTTCGTCATAGTAATACTCAAGGGTAAGATCTAAGTTGGTTGACTTAAATGGCTTCAAATTTGGGTTGCCACGGCTACCACTTCTTGAGTTCAGTTTTGGCGATGGCGTTAAGCTAAGGTTGCCTAACATATCGCCAAGAGTCGGCCGAGTGATTGTTTGCCCCCATGACAACCGCGCAACTAAATCATCATTGAGATCCACTTTGATATCCAACATAGGTAGCAGTAGATCGTAATTTCCTTCAAAGTCTACTTCGACAAATTCACCACCACTGGCAAACTGCGTGATCCATTCAGAGCCACCCGCCCAATAAATTTGCTCTGCGAGGCGACTTTTTGCCGGACTGACAATGTCAGTTTCTTCATAACGCACACCCAGATTAACTTCGACATTATAATGACTAATGTCAAAGGCCCAAGCGGTTGAAACATATAAGCTAATAGTTTCTTCTTCGACTTTGTTCACTGGGAAACTATCAAAGCTACCGATTTCATAAACATCACTACCTACCACATCTGCAGTCAAAAATGCGCTTTGTCTGGCAAACGCTTCATCTAGGTTATAGGTGTAAGCATAACCTGGCGCGACGCCGTCAGCGCCAAAAGCGAACTGGTCGAGGAAGTCATTAAGCTCAACCCGTTCAAACATGCTATCAGGGAAAATTTCGGCAAAAGTGCCATTATTAAAACCTGGTGCATTAGCGTTATTCGAACCGCCCCAGCCTTGTAAAGACTGTTTAGTGTAAGCAACGCCAAATTTAACCGTTTCTAAGCCAAAATTGGTTTCGGTTAACCATTTACCATCGAGTTGAACTTGAGTTACTTCAGATTCCGCTGGCGTTCTGGTAAAAATACTAAAATTTGAGCCAATTTGATTTGGGCTGATCTCTTGTGAGCCATTATTCCAGTTAATATTAAAGCCGGGAATATCCCCTGCTCGGAAGAAGTATTCTTTGTTTGCTAAGTCTGCTGAGCCCAAGATAATTCTGGCATTAGCACCCAGCCCAGTATCTTTGCCATTGTCGGTCGTGGTTTTTGAGCTATGCGCATCAAAAGTGAAGCTTAAATCATCGCTGGCAAACCATTCCACATTAAGCCCGGTCGCTTTTGAGTCCACTTCATTCGTTTCGCGAAAGGAGGTGAATGAGCCATCATCGCCAGCAGAGTTATAATAAATCGCCGTGCCATTTTCATCGAGTTCATAAGCATTGGCATTACCACCAAATGAACCGTTCCACATGCCCCACGAAAGAGAATTATTGCCGGTTACCGCGTTGGTAATCGTGTGATCTAGAGTAAAAATCAGATCATCGGTGGCAGCAAATTGAAACGTTACCTGCGCATTAGTCCGTTCGCGTTGGATATCATCCTTGGCAAAACTTATTTCTTGTGGAAAGAAAGAAGCCGTAACTGGCACCAGTTCATTGGCATCATTGCGCGCCATAAACTGCTCAACAACATTGCCTTCGCTATCTAACGGACGGTTATCAATAATATTTTCAGGGTCGAGTGTTAACGCAGGATCGACTAGCCATGAGCGAACATTGGCAGATTGTCGTTGAAAGTCGCGACGATGATAAGAAAAATTGGCCGATATACCAAACCTGTCATCATCAAAGGTATTACTATAGATACCGGCTATTTCTGGCGTGACATCATCACCTGCTTTAACCGAAGTATCATGAATGCCTTTGGCCATAAAAGAAAACTTCTCGCCTGGATTTTGAAAAGGCTTGGCAGTGACAATATTTACCGTCGCGCCCAAACCACCGGTTGGCACGTCTGCGCGGGCTGATTTATACACCTCGAGTGAACTCACCCCTTCAGATGAAAGGTTTTCAAAGTTAAACGAGCGAGTAAAGCCGGTTCCGGCCATCTGACGGCCATTTAACGTCACGAGGTTAAATTGTGGTCCGAAGCCACGAACGGTAATTTGGCTACCCTCGCCATTACTTCGGCTTACCGAGACGCCAGTAATACGTTGCAGAGATTCTGCTAAGTTAGTATCGGGGAATTTCCCCATCTCTTCGGCTGATATAGCATCGACAATCCCCGACATATCACGTTTAATGTTCATTGAGCGAACTAAGCTACCGCGAATACCAGAGACAGTAATGACTTCAATATTGGCGTCTTTTTCAGCTAAAGCCGCCGCATCAGTTTCTTCAGCTAGTACTTGTTGACTAAAACCTGAGGCGATGATGGCTGAAATACAAACCGCTAAATGTTTTTTGGAAGATTTAAAATGTTTCATGTTAACCCTACTTAGTTAAATTAGTTTCAGTTAGCGCAGCAGCATCCTGCTAGCCACGCAACTTTTTAATTAGGTGTTTATTGAGCCGTTATCGCGACATTATCCAGCCGATAAACTGCCCCCTCACCCGTTCCCCAAGCAGGGAAAACCATAATTACGTCAATTTCACTAGTATCTAAACCGGCATCAAATAAATCAGTAAGTGCAAAGGTATAAGTCTGCCATTGCCCCACCACTGGTGCTGCGCCTTCTTGACTGGCTGTTAAGTCCAGTTCTGCCGCTGATGTGGTATCACCCGCTTCAATTTTAAATTTCCACACCGCATCGGCATCATTGGGCGCACTGACGACTTTCATATCAAAGCTCACGACACCATTTTGCTGGATAGCACTGGCGTCATAATAGATATCATCGTTTGCTAGAAAACCCATCACCGTTGGCGAGGCGCCAATAACAAATTCAGCAACCATACCGTGCTCGGCATCATCGCTTTCTTCTGTCGGCGTTGAGCCACCACAACAATCCCAAATCGGCCAGTCTGGATTTTGCGCATTGTCATACAAGGTCAACCCTTGTGGTGCTGGTACACTGGCTGGGTCATAAATCATCACGTTGTCTAAACGATAGACCGCGCCCTCTCCTGTGCCCCAAGCGGGGAACACCATGATGACATCGATTGCACTTAGGTCTAAGCCAGCATCAAATAAGCTTTGTAATGAATAGGTATAGGTTTGCCATTGGCCAACAACAGGTGCTTTGCCTTCTTCACTTGCACTTAAGTCTAATTCAACAGCAGAGGTGGTATCGCCGGCTTCAATTTTAAATTTCCAAACCGCATCCGCACTTGTTGGCGCATTAATGACTTTCATTTCAAATTGCATAACGCCGTTGCTAACTAGGCTTGATGCGTCTAAATAGACATCATCGTCTGCTAATAACCCCATAACAGTAGGTGACGCGCCAATCACAAATTCAGCGGTCATACCATGTTCGGTATCATCATTTTCAAGGGTGGGTGTTGAGCCGCCACAACAATCCCAAATACTCCATTGCTCTTTGACATCGTCGGCGAATAAGACATGACCATTAAAACCGGTTGCAGCGTTTGGATCGTAAATTTTAGCGTTATCGACACGATACACCGCGCCTTCACCTGCTCCCCAGGCTGGGAAAATCATCATGACATCTATCGCGCTAACATCTAAGCCAGCATTGGCGAGATCGGCTAATTTAAAGCTATAGGTTTGCCATTGTCCGGCTACAGGCACCACGCCTTCAACGCTATTAGATAAGGGCATTTCAACCGCTGAAGTATTGTTATCCGCTTCAAGTTTAAATAGCCAACTTGCGCCGGCATCATTTGGCATAGTCACCACTTTCATCTCAAACTGCACAACACCGTTAGCTAAAATACTTGTGGCATCAAATGGAGCGGGGGTGTCAGTGTTATCTGCTCTTGAAATAAATCCCATCACGGTAGGTGAAGCGCCGATAGTAAATTCTGCGACAGCGCCATGAGCTTCGTCATCAGTTTCAACCGTTGGCGTTGAGCCACCACAACAGTCCCACATTGGCCAACTTGGGTTTTCAGCATCTTCAAATAATACAACTTGTGGTGAAGCCCCTAAATCAGCGGCAATGCTTACATTAGCGACTTGATAAACCGCGCCTTCACCGGTGCCCCAAGCAGGGAAAATCATCACCACATCAATTGCGCTTAGGTCTAAGCCTTTTTCTTGCAGAGTTGCCAAAGAAAAAGTATAGCTTTGCCATTGCCCTACCACGGGGTCAACACCTTCTACACTGCTATTAAGTGCAACATCTCCGGTGTTAGGTCCACCGTCACCCGCTTCGGCTTTAAGTATCCAAGTTGTCGCAGATGAAGGCGGGGTAACGACTTTCATATCAAATGACAAGGTGCCATTTAAGTCGACGAGTGCAGAGGCATCAAATGGCGCGGAGGCACCAGAAAAATCAACAGGAAAGTGACCTTGTCTTGTTGAAAACCCTAGTACGGTGCCATTATTGTCATTAATATTAAATTGCACGACATCGCCCTTATCGGCATCGGCGATCATTGCCGGTGTCGTACCACCGCAACAATCCCATGCGGTCCAGTTAGCATCTAACGTGCCGTCAAAAATAGTGAGATTTTTTGCAATACCGTCACTCGGGGGTGTTGGCACCGGCGCTTTACCTTCGACCAGTCCATCGTCTTTGTTATCATAACCTGGACGCACGGTTTCACAGCCTTTACCGGTTTCAGGATCAGACTGACACTGAAACACTCGTACGTAATCAATTTCAAATTTGTTATCGGCATGGAAGGCACTAGCATCAACACCCGTGTTGTTTACGTTTTCAGGCCAGTTACCACCGACCGCAAAATTAAGAATTAAATAAAATTCTTTATCAAACGGTGCTGTGTCCCAATGGGTTTTCAGCTCGCCTGAAACTTGGTCGAAGTACTCAGTAAACCAACCTTGGTGTGCAAGACCTACTGCTTCATCTTTACTGTTGTAACGCACTTTAGATTGACGCTGTGTCGCATATAAATAGCCATCCATATACCAGCGAATTTCACCTTCTTGCCACTCGATAGCATAAGTGTGAAAATCATCGGCAGGGTTTACGCCATCAGCTAAGCGATATGCTTTACCTGATGAAGAATTATCCGGCCAGCTTTTGCCATAATGCAGCGTGCCGTGAATATTATTTTCGACACTACCTTCTGCATCAGTAACGCCTAAATTAACCGCTTCAAGAATATCGATTTCACCAGAGCGTGGCCATTCGCCATACTCTTCATCGGTTGGCATCATCCAAAAGGCTGGCCAACTGCCTTGACCGCTAGGAAGTTTGGCACTTATTTCAATTCGACCATATTTAAAGTCTGCTTTATAACGTGTGATCATACGGGCTGATGTATAAGGTAAGTCAGCACCTGCTTCGGCAGGTAAAGCAACTATTTGTAGTTTACCGTCAGCAAGGTAAGAGTTATCGTCACTATCGGTATAACATTGCTTCTCTTGGTTCCCCCCGCCTTGGCAATTAACTTCATGGGTCCAATTTTTGCTATCAATACTGGTGCCGTCAAACTCGTCATTCCACACCATTAACCAGTCACTAACTGACTGTTGTGGGTCGACTGCATCGAGCTTTGTTTTGGTTTCTGCGCTGCCACCACCACAACCGACTAAGGTTATGGTTGATAACAAAGCAAGCAAGGTTGTCATATTTTTTGCAGCTTTTAACATAATTTATTTTCCAATTACCCAACTACTCTTGTTGTACTCACTGTTATCTCAATCCACATTGTTATCATTTTATTCTTTAAAGTGGAGTGCCAAACAGCATAGCCTGATAGCCAGTTTGTTATGCGCATAACAAAGACTAGCCCCTGAAATCATACTGAGATAAATTACAATTAGTTACAAACGAAATGCGCTATGGTGGTTATTACCTGCGGTATGAAAAGGTTTTACTAAAATGGTGAGATGAAGCGTTACAAAATTAGGATAAGTGGTTAGTTAGGCTTTAGCCGAGATTAAATTTGCTTTGCTGCAACAACTTTTTGAATATCAGCGCAGTAATTACGACTGACTTTTAATTGTATGTCGTCACCTAATTCAAGAATGCTTTCGCTATTACGCAGTGGTTTAATACTTTTAATACAATTAACGTTAACTAACGTAGACTTATGTATACGAGAAAATATTTTAGGGTCGAGCTGACTTGCTAATTTTTTCATGGTGATGCGCACAATATGTGTTTCACTTTTTGTGTGCACACACATGTAGTCACCTGCGGCATCAATCCAGCGAATATCCTTTATGGGTAAAAATATCTTTTCATGGTCGTTGTTTTTAATCACCAGCTCTTGATTAAAAAGCGTCGGTAATGGTTGATCCGATGTTAACCAATCTTCTAGTTCTGCTACGGCTATTCCGGACGTTTCGCCTAGTGCTTGTAAAAGTTTAAATTTTTCTTTACTCGAATCAACTGGCTTTACTCGCTGCATAATTCGCTTTACCGTTTTTTGTAACCGGCCTAAATTTGCCGGTTTTAGCACGTAATCGATGGCGTTAAGTTCAAACGCATCTAATGCATATTCACCATAGGCGCTGACAAAAACTATCATAGGTAAAACATCGGATTGTAAGGCCTGAACCACCTCAATACCATTGAGCCCGGGCAAGCGTAAATCTAAAAATAACACATCGGGGGATAACGTTTGGCATAAATGAATAGCTTCATCGCCATCACTTGCTTGCGCGATGACCTCAATTTCAGGTAATTTCTCTAAGCGCAACCGTAAACCTTCAAGTGCAAGTGGTTCATCATCAACAATAATGGCAGTTAGTGGCTTAGTTATCATAATTTAGTTTTATTTTTCAAAAGGAATAGAAATAGCGACCATAGTACCGCCGTCGTCTGTGCCGGTAATATTTACTTGATAATTGCCGTTAAACATTGCACTTAACCTTGCCTTGGTATTACTCAAGCCAATACCAAAACCATTACTGGCTTTACCTTGGCTTTCTTGGCCATTATCAGCCACTTGGATTAATAAACGCTCACCAACTTGCTTGGCACTGATACAAATTTTACCACCGGTTTTTCTTAATTCGATGGCGTATTTAATCGCATTTTCAACTAGCGGTTGTAGCAACATACAGGGGACTTGGCAAGCCAAAACTGTTTTACAAACATCAATTTCGACGTTAAGACGATCAACAAACCTGACTTTTTCAATCGACAAATAAAGCTCAATTAGCTCTAACTCTTTTTGCAGCGTGGTTTTACTTTTATCATTTTTATCTAATGAATAGCGAAAAAATTCACACAGTTTATCGAGCATTTCATTAGCGGTATCGTTTTCATTTTTATAAATCAGCGTGGATATCGCGTTCATGGTATTAAACATAAAGTGCGGATTTAGCTGATAACGTAACATTTGTAGTTGTGCATCTTTTGTGGCCGTTTGTGCACGAAGTAACATCTCATGCTCTCGTTGCAATTTAGTGTTGTACAGCATAATAAAATATATCGACGTCCAAACGAACATTGTCGTTAACGAGAATAAAAGCCAACCACCAAACTCCAGCATGTTCCAAGCTTCATTCCACTGCTGCTGATATACCACTATCTTGTAGAAACTTAACTTAATAACATTAAATATTAAGCCTAACGTGGCGGCAGAAATAAAGCTTAATAGCAGTGTTTTCTTAAGGGGTAAGTGAACAATGCTTTTGATCAACTGCCACTGTAGATAAGATAAAAGAAAACCGCTGAGGGTTTCTAAAAATAAATTGAGTAATTGCCCTGAAAAGTTAAAACCTGACTGACCTATTTGTGGTCGGATAATCGCTAAAAAAACCACCACGGCATAGCCTAACCAGCCGGTAATTTGCAATGTCCAAAACTGGTGGCTTTGCTTAGAAAAAGCTTGTGGCCCCAACTCAAGCGTACTTTCAGCGGGTTTAATGTCAATAATTTCCATTGCGAGTGAGCTACTTAATTTATATATCTATGCGACAAAGATATAACAAATAGCAGGACACGAGCAACAAATGAGGTAAAACGAGACAATTTTGCGACAACCCAGCAATAATTGCCGTTAAGCTTGATGGTAGCTACCAGAATAATGAACCTTTACTGCGCTGCACTTAGCCCAGTAAGCTAGGTTAAAAATGCCGCTACATCTCAATGCTTCGAATAAGAAAATAGCCGGGCCAAATTTCTCGCACTTGCCGATCCCAATTGGGCTCAATTTTACCATTGGGCAATTGCAACGACCAAAACTTCGCCCACTTCTGGACATTTTTACCTGATTTACTGAGCTTCAATGGTGAAAATCGGCGCTTATATTGCTGGCCTTGATAGTCAACAATCGCGTTACTACGCGCGCGTTTATGTAAGTTATCTAATTCGGCACTAATAACTTCCACCTCAGATAACGGCAAATACCCTTGATTTTTTAAGCAGGCTAATATCGCCGCTTTCTCGATGCTCACCTGCATATACTCATCAATATGCGGGGTATATACCTTGCCCGTTAAGCCATAAATAGAGGCCAGTTCTCTATCAGCTAAGGCTTTAAGCGGCAGCAAGGTTTGCTCAATCTCATTGAGTTCACTCATGATATGCAGTTTTTTAGTCAATTTTGGCAACTATCATTCCCCGTAATCTAACCTCAGTGAGTTTAGTTTTAATATTTCGCTTTAACGTGGTGGATCAATATTATTCGCAATACTGGTATTTAAACGAAACCAACCGGCAATGGCATAACGATCGCGCAGTGCCGGTAAGACTTCATGCGGAAATTCTTCACTTAAAAACACCACAACCGTGCCAAAGCTCGGCGTTACCGTTATTTTACTATCATCAATAAGGGTCGAGCTTGATGCTTGCTGATCATAAATGACCAATTCACCGCCATCATCTGCTGACCAGTTGGGGTTCAGATAAACCACCACAGATAACACGCGATTGCCTTCGCCTTTAAAGGCATCTTTGTGCTTTTTGTAAAAGTCGCCCTTAGCATAATGGGAAAAGTGACTTTCAAAGGAAAATAAGCCAAGAAATAAGCGCTTATTTAAGTAATCTTGCAATGAACCGGCCCATTTAACCCAAGCACTACCGGCATCGCTATTACCGGTTATCCAGCATATTTCGTCGGTACGAATAAAGTCATTAATAATATGATCTTTGGCACGACCAATACCAGCGCGTTTGAAGTTTTCATCCGGTAATTCGGTAATATGTTGTAATAACAAAGCCGTAAGACTTTCGGGCAAAGCATAGGGGCGAATACTAATGCCCTTATCAACAATGTCATTTGCTATTAATTCAAAGAGTGATTCGAACAGTGACGAGCCATCACTCACAAGCGTCGCTTGCACTAAGTTCAACGACCGCCAGCCTTAGGGAGGAAAACTAACATTAAGGTGTTAATCTAATAAAATGAAATATGCCTGATAATAACACACTGTGTGCTGCGACCTTCAACTGAAATTCATTTCATTTGAAGGTCTACTCAGCTATGGGGTATCAAAAAAATTAAGCGATTTTTTTCACTTCAACTTGGCTCGCAAGGTACTCATCTAATGTGCCTTGAAAATCAACCAATTGCTGGTCTTTAATATCAATAATACGCGTTGCCAAGCTAGAAACAAACTCACGGTCATGGCTAACAAAGATTAACGTGCCTTCAAAGTCTTTTAAGGCATTATTTAAGGCATCAATTGCTTCAATATCCATGTGGTTAGTCGGCTCATCCATGATCAAGACGTTAATATCTTGCATCATTAACATACCGAATAATAAACGGTTTTTCTCACCACCTGAACAATTACGGGCTTTTTTATTCGCATCGTCATCAGTAAACAATAAACGCCCTAGCATGCCACGCACGATTAAATCGTTATGACAAGGTCTACGCCACTGCGACATCCAGTCCATTAATGTTAAGTCATTATCAAAAAAGCGACCACTGTCTTGTGGGCAATAACCTAGCAAGGCATTTTCCGACCACTTAACCACGCCTTCGGTTTGTGATAATTCATTCATTAAACAACGTAACAAGGTGGTTTTACCAACGCCATTTTCACCAATAATTGCTAGTTTAGCGCCGGCTTCGAGTAATAAGTCGCCACCTTTAAATAGCATTTCGCCATCAAAACCGTGACCTACGTCTTCAAGCTCAAGTGCTTGACGGTGCATTTTTTTGCCGGAAGTAAAACTTAATTTAGGGGAAATGCGGCTAGATGCTTTGACATCATCTAACTTAATTTTATCCATTTTTTTCGCACGTGAACTTGCTTGTTTAGCTTTCGAAGCATTAGCACCAAAGCGGTTAACAAAGTCTTGTAGTTCAGCAATTTCTTCTGCTTTTTTAGTATTACCGGCTAACAGTTGTTCACGTAATAAACCAGACTGAGCCAGATAAAATTCATAGTTACCTGGATAAATGCGTAGTTCACCATAATCAATATCAGCCATATGGGTACATACAGCATTAAGAAAATGTCGATCATGAGAAATAATAATCATGGTGCATTTACGTTTGTTTAACTCACCTTCCAACCAAGTGATGGTGTGAATATCCAAGTTGTTGGTCGGCTCATCCAGTAACAAAATATCAGGATTAGCGAACAAGGCTTGTGCTAATAACACCCGTAACTTCCAACCCGGTGCCACTTGCGCCATCAAGCCAAAATGAAATGATTCTTCAATACCGGCTTCTAATAATATCTCGCCAGCACGACTTTCTGCGCTGTAGCCGTCCATTTCTGCAAATTGGCTTTCTAAATCACCGACACGCATACCGTCAGCTTCAGACATTTCGGCTTGGGCATAAATAGCATCACGCTCTTGTTTGACTTTCCATAACGCCACATCGCCCATGATCACGGTATCAATGACGCTATGCTCTTCAAAGGCAAATTGATCTTGGCTCAAAGTACCGACTTTGTTTCCTGTGGTAATCGAAACATTACCTGAGGTTGGTGCTAGTTCACCACTGAGTATTTTCATAAAGGTCGATTTGCCACAACCATTAGCACCGATTAACCCGTAACGGTTACCGTTGCCAAATTTTGCTGAGATGTTTTCAAACAAAGGCTCTGCGCCAAATTGCATTGTAATGTTCGATGTAGAGATCAAAGAATTTTTCCTATTTTCCGTTAACTAAGCTCATTAACTAGTAAGCGCTAACAGATAGTTTTTAAAGGGTAGTTAAGACTGTAAATTTTACCAGCCAAAGCAGATGCCTCAATAAACACCGGTTCAGCCATGATAATAAAGCCGCGCATTATACAGTAATAAAGTGCATAGCCCCATCGAAACTTTGCTTTTAAGTGATTATTTTATAAACAGCCTTGAGCTATGGCTCTCAGCTGGATGGCTAGGCAAAACCATAGGCAATCAAATATAGTTGCATATTGATAAGCAATTAAATATGATTGCTTAAGCTGACCACAATGAGGGAGTTTATATGATTTCGGTATTAACAGGGGATATTGTCAATTCAACCAAGATGTCCAGTGCAACTTATTCAGCAGCTATCAAGAGCCTGAAGGGTTTACTTGTCGACGTTAATGAGAAATACCGTGCCACGGGTGAAATATATCGAGGCGACGAATTTCAAATCCAGTATCCCGATCCTATTTACGCCCTAAAAAGCACCTTATTAATTAAGCTCGCGCTACATTTAGCCACATTTTCTGCAAAACCGATCCAGTGCACCTTGTCGCTGGCCTATGGCAGCTATGAAGTTTATGATGAAAAACCCAATACCTCTTCAGGTCAAGTTTACATTGACTCTGGCAGAGGATTAGCCAAAACTCAACGAGGTGAGTTGTCATTACATTTTGAGCAACATGTTAATAATGACGACATTAAACTATTGAGCCAATTTTTAAATCATTTGCTCAATAGGCTAACGAAATCACAAGCTAAATTATTGTTCCAATACATAGCAAGCGACTTTGCTGAGCATAAAAAAATTGCCGAACTTACCGCAACAACACGGCAAAATATCAGTAATAGATTAAGTAATATTGGCGCTTTTCTTGTCAGGGACTATATCGCACTCATCAACAAAAAAGTGCTGTTACTCAAAGGGAATAGCTAATGGAACTCTTACTACTCATGCTAAGCGCTCATTTCATTGCCGACTTTTACTGTCAACCAATTAACTGGCTTGCAACTCGCCGCCCCAAACCAATAAAACGCCATAGGCTATGGCAGCATTTTAGTGTTCATGCCCTACTCTATATCCTGGTATTTTTATTTGCTGAGTTGTCGTTACTTTCCGCAACTATAGCCATGGTACTTATTGTGATAGCACACGCCCTTAGCCTTTACTGGCAAATTAATCGCGTTAATAAGCTAAGCTATTTTTTAATTGTGCAAAGTATTCAAATACTGCTTATCACCCTTGTCTGGGCCTACCTCGTCAATATCACACTAGCCCAAAGCCTAGTGTTTATTGAGCAGTTTTTTAGCGCTAAAAATATCATTATTGCTTTATCTTACCTACTAGTCTGCCGACCCGCTTCGGTGATTATTTCATTGGCGTTAAAAAAGCACACCGATAATTTAGCCAATAGCTCAGTCGAAAAATTAGCCGGGGCAAGTGACGAGAAAAATCACAGTATAGGTTTGCTCTCTGCTGGTGCTTGGATTGGCTATATAGAACGCTGTTTAGCTATTTCATTTATCTTTATGGGGCAATTTGCCGGTATAGGTTTCTTAGTGGCAACAAAAACTATCTTTAGATTTGGCGATCTGACCAAGAATAAAGACATGAAACTCACCGAGTATATGATGTTAGGTACGCTATTAAGTTACGCCATTGCGCTGTTTATTGGCTGGAATGCGCTGCAAATATATCAAACCCTGTGACCTCGATAATTGCCCTATTTGAAGGCAAACGGGGCAAAATCAAGATAATGATAGCGCGAAGAGCAGCACCTACGATTTGCTCAATCAAGCATAGCTGTCATGTTCAAGCAAACAAGTCATGAGCTTCAGGGTGTTTTTCCTGATATTTAACAATATAGGTACACTTGGCGACCACTTTTTTATTATCCTTTTTAATCTCTTGCAGCACATCTTCAAGCAGAGTTTTCGCCAAGCCTTTGCCAGCAAGAGCTTCAGGAACTGTGGTATGTGTTAAATGCATATGACCATTTTGCTCATCGTATCTTATATAAGCAATATGACCGTCGATATGGTATTCATATTGACAGGCTTTTTCATTATGGTGCAGTGTATAAGACATAATTTTTCCTTGAAGTGATTACGGTTTAGTAAGCAATATCCCATACTTTACGAGAAGTGTCACATTACTGACATTCAATATGCTGCCCTGCGCTTATAATACCGGCATCTAATTGAACTAGCTAAAATTAATCCTAGCTAACCTCGGCGTAGCACGCTACCTTGCGCATTTATCGACTAAGGTTATCTACACTTACACAGGGGGTCACTGTGAATTATAAAGATTATTATAAAATTATGGATGTTGATAAAGCAGCGTCCCAAGATGAAATTAAAAAGTCATATCGGAAATTAGCCCGAAAATTTCATCCCGATGTCAGTAAAGAAAAAGATGCCGAAAGCCGTTTCAAAGACATCAATGAAGCCTATGAAGTGTTGCGCGATAAAGAAAAACGCGCCGCCTATGATCAGCTCGGCAGTAATTGGCAAGCGGGACAATCAGGCTTTACGCCACCACCTAATTGGCAAGAGCAATTTCACCGCGGCAATGGTAATTTCAATACCGGTGGTCAAGGCGATTTTAGCGATTTTTTTGAATCCTTATTTGGTCGTGGCTTCAGCGCGCATCAAGGTACATCACGCGCTCGCCAGGCTCGACAGAGTCAGGGCCAAGATAGCCATGCAAAAATAATGATTGATTTACAAGATACGTACACCGGTGCAACCCGCAGCTTTACGCTAAGAGATCAGGGGGTGAATGAGCACGGGCAAATGCAGACAAAAGCACGAACCTTGAAAGTTAGCATTCCGAAAGGTATCAAAGCAGGTCAAAAAATTCGTTTGAAAAAACAAGGTGAAGCAGGTTTCTCTGGTGGCCAAAATGGCGATTTATATCTCGACGTTGGCTTTAATCCCACGCCTTTATTTAGTGTTGAAGGCGCAGATATCACCACAGAATTAGCGATTAGCCCATGGCAAGCAGCATTAGGCGATAAGGTAAAAGTGCCGACACCCACAGGTAATATTGATTTAACCATACCTAAACTGGTCAGTAGTGGCAGTAAAATGCGCTTAAAAGGTCGAGGGCTCCCAAGTAAAGTTGCCGGCGACTTTTTTGTTAAATTAAAAATTGCCTTACCAAAAAGTTTAACGGAAGCAGAGCAAGCGCTTTATGAAAAATTAAAAGCACTAGAAGAGAAAAGATAGCTGTCAGTAAACAAGCTGTCAGTAAAAGCAAAAAATAAGTGCTAAATCAAAAACTAACCTTCAGTTACTGACAGCTGACCGCTTAAAACTTAAAGCTAATTTTTTCGCTTACAGCTTGTTTCTTAAAGCAATTTTTTTGTCGGTAATAACGGCGCATTGGGTAGCGTTTCGGTGAATTTCGCTGCTTTTTCTAATGCTTCTAAATCTTTAACAATCAGCTGGTTACGTTTTTTATCAAGCGTGCCAGCTTTTTTCCATAGCTGTAACTGTTTATTGATCACTTGTCTGACTGAGCCTGCCATGCGCGCTAGCGTGTCATCATTTAAACCATTGACTAAATGGTGCTGATGTTCTTCTTCTTTGGCACCGGTATAAAATTTAATTTTATTAATATGATTTAAGATAATACGACTTAAGCGCGTCGGCACATCATTTAAAATAAGGCTACTGGCTTGTTGCTCTTTTTCGCGCATTTTTTGCGCTAAATATGGCATAAATTGCTGATTAAACTCTGGGTAGGTCCATAACCAATGACGCATGGTCGCCAGTTTCACCGACAGTAATTTTACCGTGGTTAATGGCGAAATAATAACGTCATGGGGTTGATTATCTAATAACACCATTAAATCAAAACAATCGCCGGCATAAAGCATATCTAAGGTCGCTTCTCTGCCGGTGTCAGGGTTACTTTGCTTTATTTCTATTTGCCCATCAATCACCACAAAAAAGCGCTGCATTAAAATATCGGCATTAATATAGTCGCCTTTGCGCCACTCATTAAGCTGAAATTCCTGTTGAAAGTCTTCAATTAACTTGACCGGTAAATCGGAAAATATATTGCTTTGCTTTACTAATACCGGATTGGCTTTTTGCGGTAAATGTGTTGCATCTTCTTGCATAAATAAAACTAATTATCTGTAAGGTTAAGCCGTGTTTTTATTCTACCTAGTTATGGCTATATAGCAAAAGCTATTACCATGATTGAAACTTTTCACTTTATTGCTTCGTTTTTAATTGGTTGATTTATATATTTAAAAATACAGACTTTAAAAATAAATCATAAAATCATCGTGACTGTCATATTTGTGACAGAAGCATTTTCTTAGCTTACGTATTATAACCCCACTGAACGAGCAACCTAGGTTAAACCAGATAAGTTAAAGGGTTTATAAAAAGTTGCTTACGCGGCCAAATTGCTGACAGGACATTATCTAAAGCACTTGACCGTTTTTATTAAAATGTAAATAAAAGGTGATTATTATGACTAAGACTATTGGTATTGATTTAGGGACAACAAACTCATGTGTATCGGTAATGGAAGGCGGCGTCGCAAAAATTATTGAAAATGCCGAAGGCAGCCGCACCACACCATCGGTGGTGGCTTATGCCGACAATGAAACCTTAGCCGGCCAACCAGCAAAAAGACAATCGGTAACCAACTCCGAAAATACCTTATTTGCTATTAAACGCTTAATTGGCCGTAAATTTGACGACAAAGAAGTGCAAAAAGATATTAAGTTAGCGCCATTTAAAATTGTTAAAGCTGACAATGGTGACGCTTGGGTTGAAGTTAATGGCAAAAAACTATCGCCACAAGAAGTCTCGGCACAACTGTTACGTAAGTTGAAAAAAGATGCGGAAGCTTATCTGGGCGAAAAAGTCACCGAAGCGGTAATTACCGTACCGGCCTACTTTAACGACTCACAACGCCAAGCAACAAAAGATGCCGGTAAAATTGCTGGGCTTAATGTTAAGCGTATTATCAACGAGCCAACCGCCGCAGCACTTGCTTACGGAGTTGATAAAAGTAGTAAAGCCGATCAAAAAGTCGCGGTTTACGATTTAGGTGGCGGTACCTTCGATGTCTCGATCATTGAAATCGCTAACGTTGATGGTGAAAAGCAATTTGAAGTGTTAGCCACCAACGGTGATACCTTTTTAGGAGGAGAAGATTTTGACTTACGCCTGATTAATTACCTGGCAGATGAGTTTAAAAAAGACAGTGGTATTGATGTTAAACAAGACCCATTAGCACTACAGCGCATTAAAGAAGCCGCTGAAAAGGCTAAAATCGAGTTATCATCAGCGCTACAAACTGACGTGAACTTACCGTATGTAACCGCTGACGCCAGTGGTCCTAAGCATTTAAACGTGCAGGTAACGCGCGCTAAGTTAGAGTCGTTAGTCGATGATTTAGTTAAAAGTACTATGGCGCCGTGTGAACAAGCGTTAAAAGATGCCGGCTTAAGTAAGGCGGATATTAGCGAAGTAATTTTGGTCGGTGGTCAAACACGTATGCCAAAAGTACAAGACGCGGTAAAAGCCTTTTTCGGTAAAGAGCCACGTAAGGATGTTAACCCTGATGAAGCCGTTGCCATGGGGGCAGCCATTCAAGCAGGTGTGTTGTCAGGCACAGTCGGTGATGTGTTATTACTCGATGTTACGCCATTATCATTAGGTATTGAAACCTTAGGCGGTGTGATGACCAAATTGATTGAGAAAAACACCACCATACCAACACGTGCGTCTGAAGTGTTTTCAACCGCGGAAGACAACCAAGCAGCCGTCACCGTGCATGTACTGCAGGGTCAACGAGAAATGGCCAACGACAATAAATCGTTAGGACAGTTTAACTTAAGCGATATTGCCCAAGGTCCTCGCGGCTCAGTACAAGTTGAAGTGACCTTTGATATTGATGCCGATGGTATTTTAAATGTCTCGGCGAAAGATAAAGCCACCGGTAAGGAACAAAGCATTACCATTACCGCCTCAAGTGGCTTAAGCGAAGATGAAGTTAATCGCATGGTCAACGATGCAGAGCTACACGCTAATGAAGATAAACAAAAGCGTGAGTTAGTTGAGCAACGTAACCAAGCTGATCAATTGATTCATAGCGTGCAAACGTCAATGGCGAGTTTTGCCGAGGAACAACAAGCTGAACTTAACACTTTGATTGAGCAACTTAAAATGGCGGTTAATGGCAGCGACAAAGCCGCGATTGCCATGCGACAAACGGCATTACAAGAAGCTTACAGTAAAATAATGCAAGCTTCGCAAACGCAGTCTCAGCAAGCTGAGCAACCGCAAGCCAATGCAGCCAATGCAGCCAATGACGATGTTATTGACGCTGACTTTGAAGATGTTAGTAACGGTTAATACTGCCGTTTAACCTCGATTAGCGTTAGTGCTTCGCCACAATGCTGTCACAATAACGCCCCTAATATTTATTATTAGGGGCTTTTTTATTGCACAGTGTTATACCAATTGAAATAAATAATCACTCATTCTAAGGTGGTCTAAATATCCAATATCTGCGTTGCTTTCAATCCCAATAGCCAGCTATTGCTCAATCAAGCGCCTTGCTCTTGAATATTTACCTTCACTTATCATTGATAGATTACTTAATTCAATTGGTATTATTGGTGATATTTTTTATCTAGGCGGTTGTTTTTAAGCCAAGTAAAGCTGCTTTGCACTTTACCGATTCGCTCTCAATACGCTCGGGATATTACACTTGATACACCTGCAAGACATTTCCATACGCTTAATACCGAGTTATTACAAAAAATTACCATACCTTAACTATTTATACCGCCTTAAAGGCAAGTCAATCCAACCGTGTAACTTGCCAAACTTTATCATTCGAACCCTAAGCGTTAAGGTAAGATTAGTAATTAAATAGCTCATGAACATGACCACCTTTTAGCCCTACCCACCATAGTAAATCAAGCACATCATGGCTTAGCGATATGCGAACTGTTGAAAAGCATAATTGATCATTAGTGGAAAAACCATTAGAATAGTAATTAATTGAACGTTCAATTAAAAATAAAGAAAGCAATCTATGCCCAAAATTGGAATGAAACCGGTACGTAAACAACAGCTAATTGATGCCACCTTGGCGTCTATTGGTAAATACGGTTTACAAAGTACAACAATTGTCACGATCAGTCGTATCGCTGGCTTATCTTCAGGAATTATTAGCCATTACTTTGGTGGTAAACAAGGGCTGATAGAAGCCACTATTTTGCATCTTTTAGAACAATTAAGATTAGCTTTGCTGACACGTATTGCGGTTAAGCCCCTTAACGCCAGCGAGCGACTGAAAATCATCATTGAAGCTAATTTTACCCCTTTCCAACGCGCTAATCCGACCATACAAACCTGGCTTTGTTTTTGGACCGAGTCAATGCATGAACCAAAGTTGAAAAGATTACAAAATATCAATAGCAAACGTTTATACAGCAACCTACTTTTCTCATTTCGTCAGCTATTAGCAGAAGATGCGGCAAAAATGGCGGCAAAGAAAACCGCGGCAATGATTGATGGCTTCTGGCTACGCTGTGCCTTAAGCACAAACCCTGAAGAAGAATTCAAACAAGCCGAACAATTATGTAAAAGCTTTATAGACGAGCAAATTAACCCATTAAATTAACGAAAGCGGAGAGAGCTCTTGTCATTAATACCTTATAAAAACTTTGTCGATGGTGCATATATTGAAAATGCCACGGGTGAAACATTTGATGTCATTAACCCTGCAACGGGAAAAGTTATCTACCAAGTTGAAGTTGCCGATAAGCAAGTACAAGAAAAAGCAATCGCCAGCGCCAAGCGTGGTTTTGCGACTTGGTCGGCCATGGATGCGATGGAACGTAGTCGCATTTTACTTAAAGCCGTAGCTTTATTGCGTGAACGCAACGATGAACTGGCCAAAATTGAAGTACTTGATACCGGTAAGCCGTGGCAAGAAGCCTCTGTGGTTGACGTGCTCTCGGGTGCCGACTCCATTGAGTTTTTTGCCGGGTTAGCCCCAAGCATAGAAGGTAATCAACAAACCGTCGGTGATGACTTTTATTACACCCGCCGCGAGCCACTAGGTATTTGCGCCGGTATTGGCGCATGGAACTATCCTTTACAAATTGCCTGTTGGAAAGCCGCACCAGCACTAGCGTGCGGTAACGTGATGATTTTTAAACCTTCAGAAGAAACCCCATTGGGCGCACTAAAACTCGCGGAAATATTGACCGAAGCTGGCTTACCTAACGGCGTATTTAACGTCGTCCAAGGTGCCGGTGAAGTTGGCGCTTGGCTAACACACCATCCTGAAATTGCTAAAGTTTCCTTTACCGGTGAGGTCGGCACAGGCAAAAAAGTGATGGCGGCAGCAGCGAGTTCACTTAAAGAGGTCACCATGGAACTTGGCGGTAAGTCACCGCTGATTATTTTTGCCGATGCGGATCTCGATAATGCTGTTTCTGCAGCAATGTTAGGTAACTTTTATACCCAAGGCGAGGTCTGCACTAACGGTACTCGGGTTTTTGTCGAAAAATCACTTTACCCTGCTTTTATCGAAAAGCTGCTTGAGCGCACGCGCAATAATATTGTTGTCGGTGACCCAATGAATGCTAACACTAATTTCGGTGCCCTTATTTCTGAAAAACATCAAAAATTAGTCCAAAGCTATATTGATATCGGCATAAAAGAAGGGGCAACTCTACTTCATGGTGGTAAAGCACTGCAGCCAGAAAACGCCCCTGACGGTTACTTTATTGCCCCGACTATTTTTGGTGATTGTAAAGATGAAATGACCATTTGCCGCGAAGAAATTTTCGGACCAGTGATGAGCGTATTAACCTTTGAAAGCGAAGACGAAGTTATCGAACGCGCTAATGCAACAGACTTAGGTTTAGCCGCCGGTGTCTTTACCCAAGACATTACCCGTGCCCACCGGGTAATTCACCAAATGGACGCGGGTATTTGTTGGATAAACAGCTACGGGGCATCACCTGCACAAATGCCGGTCGGCGGTTACAAGCAGTCTGGTATCGGTCGAGAAAATGGTCTTTCGACCCTAAACCACTTTACGCAAATTAAAGCGGTATATGTCGGGCTACAAAAGCTTGAGAGCCCTTTTTAGCACAGTAAGCTACGCGATTAAGTGGATAAATCTCAACTTCTCTAAATTATTAACATAGGTATTAAATGAAAAGCGAAAAATTTGATTACATTATCGTCGGTGCAGGCTCAGCGGGCTGTGTGCTAGCAAATCGTTTGAGTGAAGACAGTAATAAGCAAGTCCTCTTAATTGAAACGGGTGGCAGCGATAAAAGTATTTTTATTCAAATGCCAACCGCCTTGTCTATTCCAATGAATACCAAAAAATACGCTTGGCAATTTGAAACCCAACCAGAGCCGTTTCTAGATAATCGCCGTATGCACTGCCCTCGCGGTAAAGTGTTAGGTGGCTCTTCGTCAATTAACGGTATGGTGTATGTTCGTGGCCATGCAAAAGATTTTGATGAATGGCAGCAACACGGCGCAGAAAACTGGGATTATGCCCACTGCTTACCTTACTTTAAAAAATCAGAAGATTGGGCATTTGCTGCCGATGACTACCGTGATAAAGCTGGGCCGCTGGGTGTCAACAACGGTAATGAAATGAAAAACCCGCTCTACAAAGCCTTTATCGATGCGGGTGTAGAAGCCGGTTATATGCACACCAATGATTATAATGGCGCGCAACAAGAAGGCTTCGGCCCCATGCATATGACAGTTAAAAATGGCGTGCGCTGTTCAACGGCCAATGCCTATTTACGACCTGCGATGTCACGCAGTAACTTAACCGTGATCACCCATGCCTTAGTACATAAAGTCAACCTCGAAGGTAAAAAAGCCGTTGGGGTTAGTTACGAGCACAAAGGTAACCTTGTTAATGTCAAAGCCAATAATGAGGTTATTTTATCAGCCGGCTCGGTTGGCTCGCCACATATTTTACAGTTGTCTGGTATCGGCCCTAAGGCGGTACTTGAAGCGGCCAACATTGAGCTAAAACACGACTTACCTGGGGTCGGTGAAAACCTACAAGACCATCTCGAGTTTTATTTTCAGTTTAAGTGTCAACAAGACATTTCCCTTAATGGCAAGTTAGATTGGTGGAATAAGCTGAAAATCGGTGTTCGTTGGATCTTAACTAAAAAAGGCTTAGGCGCAACCAACCATTTTGAGTCTTGTGGTTTTATTCGCTCTAAAGCCAATGTTGAATGGCCGGATTTACAATATCACTTTTTACCTGCCGCCATGCGTTATGACGGTAAAGAAGCGTTTTCAGGTCATGGCTTTCAAGTCCATATTGGCCATAATAAACCGAAAAGCCGTGGCCACATTAAAGCCTTATCTGCGGACCCAAAAGCCAAACCTGAAATTCTTTTCAATTACCTTGAGCATGAGGATGACCGCGAAGGTTTTCGAGCCTGTGTGCGCCTAACCCGTGAAATTATTAATCAACCCGCTTTTGATAAATACCGCGGTGAAGAAATTCAACCGGGTATTAACATTCAAACTGACGAAGAAATTGACAGCTTTGTCCGTCAGTTTGTTGAAAGTGCTTACCACCCTTCTTGCTCGTGCAAAATGGGTACAGATGCCATGGCGGTCGTTGATCCACAAACTCGGGTACATGGTATTGAGGGCTTAAGAGTGGTTGACTCGTCGATATTCCCAACCATTCCTAATGGCAACCTAAATGCGCCCACCATCATGGTGGCAGAACGCGCGGCCGATATTATTCGTGGAAGAGCGTTACTGCCGGCCTCAACAGCTGCCGTCACCCTAGACCCTAACTGGCAACAGCAACAACGTTCAGGTGTAGCGCAAAGAACAACAAACTAAATTTTACCTCATGGTATTAATCGCGAGTAATCTTTCAGAGCTTAATTATCGCCGTCATCTCCTGATGATGACGGCGACAATTAAAATTTGAAGCCTAAGGTCAAACAGACTGATTAGGTGCTACTGAATACTCTAACTATAAAAAAAACACAGGAGTAAGTTATCTTTACATTGAAAAACAATAGCATAGGAGAACGATTATGACCGCATGGTTATCTGCTGGCATTTTATTTACCTTTGCCACTATCGCATTTATTTTATATCGCTGGGGAAACGTTCGCTGTGTCGGCGTCACCCCAGTTAAAACCTTCACCTTTATCGCCATTTTGTTTACCTCTGGGTTAGATGTCGGACTAATTATGTTCCCATTAACTGAGTTTGCAGGCTATGCCGATTTAGTTACCAGCCCTGAATATAGCTTCACTAATCCGTTAGCGATTGAGTTTGGTTTTTGGGCCTTTCTTATCTGGGGTTTTTACTTTCTCACTTGTTTTTACTTTTGTGTGATTGAGCCCCGTGTGCGCTTTTTTGAGATCCCGGTAATTAAACTGATCAATAACATAGTGATCATCGGGACTTGTGCCTTTACCGCATACTTATTACTGTCTAACTTACCATGGTATCTGCCCGACCTTGGTGACGGTGAAGCTATTATTGGTAGTTTCTATTTAATTGTTTTACTGGTGATTGCCACGGCAGTCTATTCAAGTACCGACATCCGTTACGTCCGTATTTTAAGCTTAGCAACCACTTGGCTTTTTATTGCCTTAATCGCGTTAATGTGGGGCGGAGCGTTTCTGGGTGAAAACTCAAACTTAAGCGAATTTGCCAATACCTTTGCCTTACTCGGCGGTTACTTTGGTAATATCCACGGATTTGTTTTACCGATGAATGATTATCATGAGTTCTACCTGTACTGGTGGTTTGCATGGAGCATTATGATCGGCCAGTTCACCGCTCGTTTTGTTGGTGGCTTACGCACTTATCAAGTGCTAGTTGCTATGTTGGTATTTCCGTCTATCCCTATCGCGATTTGGTTTAGCGTCTTGTATTACTACAGTTTAAACGGCATAGAAACGGCAGGTTTTTATAACTTAGCCATGGCCGTGGTGGGGATTACTTTTGTCATCAACTCACTCGACTCATTGATCCGTTTATATACCGACAATTTAAATATCGGTGTCGCCCGTGTTGGCCGAGTTAAATACTTTTTCGGTAACCTTATTGCCCTGAGCTTACTTACCTTGCTATTCAAATTAGATTTCTTAGAAATTCAATGGGTTGGTGCTGTCGTTATTGGCTTATTCTTCACCTGTTTTGGCTATATTTTATTGACTAAATTTAACCAAGTCGCAGCGATTGAAAGCTCACCAAAAGAAAACAAAATAGACTTTACAAAAATAGAACATGTGACGTAATAAAATGAGAATGAAAGTAATGAAAGTAATGAAAGTAATGAAAAAAAGTATAATTTCCCTAGTAACCAGCTGTTTATTAATCGTATCTTCAGGTGCGTTAGCTGATTTATCTGCGACAGTTAATCTAGCCTCTGATTATACCTTTAATGGTGTTAGTCAAACGACCAATAACCCCGCGCTGCAAGCGAGTTTAGATTACGCGGCAAGTGACGGATTTTATCTCGGTACTTGGGCATCAACCATTGATTTTGGCAGCGCTGAAGACACTAACCTAGAATGGGACGCTTACCTAGGTAAGTACTTTCAGCTCAATGAAAAAGTCGGTCTAGATACTGGTATTGCTTATTATAGCTATCACGGTGATTCGGCATCAACTAGCTATAACTACCCAGAGGCTTATGCGAAGTTTGCTTACAACTCATCGGTTGGTGATAGCGAGCTAAATTTTTGGTACAGCTGGGACTATTTTGGCCTGAATGTCGGTCATTATATTGCTATGGTTGCGCATACCATAGAAGTTGCCCCCGGCCATCGCATTAAAGCCAGCTTTGATCGCTCCACATCGCGTGATGAAAACAAATGGGCATGGCATAAAAGCGACGCATACAATCATATACGCCTTGAATATATCACCAGTTATCAAGGCTTTGATTTAAACCTGGCACTTGAAGACACCAGTATGAATATTGATACTGCTGATGCACGTATTGTTTTCTCTGTCTCTCGCACCTTCGGTTTATAACATCAATTAGCGCTTATTGCATGTTCAATGCTCAATAGCTAAAGACGAATAAAAACGCCCTTAAATACCTATTTAAGGGCGTTTCTTATGGCTGCTATCATGGATAATAAGGCGACTTATTAACCCCAGTTCGGGTTAATGGACTTTATAACCAGTTGATTTATTGTGTTATTGATTAAATTATTCCATAGATCTTCTTAAGTAATAGATTGACAATGGCTCAATGGTGAAATTTAAGTGCTTAGCAAGGCATTTATACAAACCAATAGCGGGCTATTGGGCGTATAAATAACGCTGATAGGCGCTTAAATAGCATTGTTGAGTAAAGTAGCTTAACCCGAACTGAGGTTTATTAGCCTTGCAGTGCGATTTCAGCCATTTTCATGGTGCTGTCAAAGGACTCTGCCCCGGCAATAAATAAGCCATTATGGCAGAACATCGCATCATCAATACCTGTGACGGCTTTTAGCTCATCGCCTGATAAACCGGCCCATGCTTGTGGTAGCGGTTTTCTGTCGTCAAATGAGCCTGGCTCAACCGGCACGGTTTGTATGCGCCATTGCCCGGTCTGTGAGGGATAAATCATATATAACGCTTGCTTAGATAACGCGTGTACGGTTCTTTTCCATGGCGTGTATTTTTCTAAAACAATCACCCGTGGATCTTGGGCATTTTCAATCGCTGTTGCGACAATATCTCTGGCACTGATGCCGCCGTCAGCCGCGGCAATAAAGCGCGCTAAAATACGGCCAGCAAAATCAACGGCTTCATCAAAACTACGGTCAAAGTCGCCATTTTCTTGCCATGTCGGGTTAAACATTGAAATCGTTTGACTCAAACTGATACCTTGAGGTACACCTTCAACATAGCCACAATCCACCGCATCAATGGTTGACACTAAATCCGCATCAACCGCATCCGCGACTGCTTGCTTACCTTGGCAGATAGCTAAGCCATATTTTTGCCAAATCAAACCAAAAGATGAAAACGGAATCCCATTGTCGCGCGCACCAGCGCCACCGCGCTGATGATGATCAAAACGGCCGGTCTGAGCGTCATATTCACCGCCAACATCGATAACAATATCTGCCGTAGCGATAACATCTGCATCGCGGGTGCGAATGAGCTTAAAGCCAGGAAAGATATTTTTCAGGGCAGCAACGCTAAAAACATCATCTGCATGGAAGTTGCCGTTGTGGGTTACTATGGTTTTATCAGTCATTTATCTTCTTTATTTAAGTAGTGTCAGGTTAAAACAGGAAAAATTAAAGGGCGAATTCTATACGAACACGGCTGACAACAACAGTAATACCAATTTGATTAATCAAGTGTTCTACTTTTTCATCAGGAAAAATGGCTAATGACAAGACATAAAACTTAGTAAGTAGTTATTCTACATATAAATTTTATAAACGCTGTCATGATTCATTTTAACCATTAAAAATGAGCAGCTAATTAATCAACTTGCTATAAGTTGCTCGAATCCGGTAATCAATGACTATTGTGCTATAAAGCAGGTCGATAACAGCGTAGGATCAAGTAACATTGATAATATTAGGTTTGCACTTAGGTGCACAATATAAAACCACTATGCAACTAACCGCAAAAGCAGCACTAAATCACGCCTTACTTATTTCTATTTGCACACCGGACTTTAAAGGTGATGAAGCAACAGAGTCACTGGCAGAGCTGGCTCGATTAGTCACCACCTTAGGCTTTAAAGTGGTCGGCACGCAGTCGCAAAAACTCAGTTCAACCAAAAAGCTGAACGTATTAGGTTTGGGTAAATTGGCTGAAATAGCGCACTTAACCGGTAATAAAGGTGCGGTTGAAGAATTTGATGAAAACGAAGAAAGCGCCGCCAACGCAACCTTACTCGATGCGAGCTCTTTGGCTGACATCCCTGCTGAAAACTTACCCTTTGGCTGTGCTGATGTGGTGGTATTTGACTGTGATCTCAGCCCGTCTCAACTGCGTAATGTTGAGAATCAATTAGGCGTTGAGGTGTTTGACCGTACCGGCATTATCATCGAAATTTTTAGTCGCCATGCCCGTACTCGCACCGCACGTTTGCAAGTGGAAATTGCTCGGCTTAATTATGTCGCGCCACGACTGCGCGAGTCGACCAGCGGCAACAAAGAACGCCAAATGGGTAAAGGTGCAGGTGAAACCACGCTAGAGCTGGATCGCCGTAAAGTGCGCGATCAATTAGCGGACTTAAAACGCGAACTGGTCAGTGTGCAAGATGAAATGAAAGGCCGACGGACGCAACGCTCTGAGCTATTTTGTGTGGCATTAGTCGGTTATACCAATGCCGGCAAGTCATCAATGATGCGAGCTATTACCGGCAGTGACGTGGAAGGTGAAAACAAACTTTTCGCCACCCTTGATACCACAGTACGAGCTTTATTCCCAATAACGCAACCACGGATATTAGTCTCAGACACCGTTGGGTTTATTAAAAAATTACCCCATGACTTAGTCGCATCGTTTCACTCAACTTTAGCTGAAGCACATGATGCGTCACTGCTGCTATATGTTGTTGATGCCGCAGATCCATCTTTTCGAGCGCAACTTGATGTTGTGCACGAGGTATTGGCAGAAGTTGGCGTAGAAAACAGCAAAAAATTACTGGTACTGAATAAATCAGACCAACTAAGCGCAGAGCAACAACACGCGTTAATGGCTGAATTCCCTGATGCCATGATGACCTCAACTCGACACCCTGCTGATATTAAAAAGCTACATCAATATATCGTCGATATTGCTCAACAAGAAATGATCGAAGAAGAAATCATAGTGCCCTATACCGCCAAAGGCATCATAGGTGAAATTCGCGCCAGCATGAGCGTCACCAAAGAAGACTACGACTATGAACATATCAAACTTACCGTGCGCGCAAACGCCATTGATTTAGAAAGATTAAAAAAGCGCATGAAAAACTGATAAGTAGGGTCAGATAGATAAGTAGGGTCAGATACACATTAAAAACATAGACCACTTTCATTAGCTTTAAGTAATGCGTTAAATCCAGATATAACGCGGCTTAGCGGGCTATTTACTTAGATAGACAAAGGGCCGCTGAATGTTAATGTGTATCTGACCCTACTTATCAATACCATGATGACCTCAACTCGACACCCTGCTGATATTAAAAAGCTACATCAATATATCGTCGATGTTGCCCAGCAAGAAATGATCGAAGAAGAAATCATAGTGCCCTATACCGCCAAAAGCATCATAGGTGAAATTCGCGCCAGCATGAGCGTCACCAAAGAAGACTACGACTATGAACATATCAAACTTACCGTGCGCGCAAACGCCATTGATTTAGAAAGATT